>Ga0163161_10000080_pt1 | contig 97447 bp, 77 predicted proteins | sample S45metaG_FD_129847 | JGI IMG/M metagenome (GOLD analysis project Ga0163161, IMG submission 129847) | Switchgrass rhizosphere microbial communities from Kellogg Biological Station, Michigan, USA - S4-5 metaG | ecosystem: Host-associated > Plants > Roots > Rhizosphere > Soil | place: USA... | reverse complement strand
TCTAGGATTTGAAAATCCGTCAGAGGTACAGGAAAAGGCGATTCCCCTATTATTGGAAAAAGACACAGATATGGTTGCGTTGGCTCAGACAGGGACAGGGAAAACGGCAGCTTTCGGTTTTCCGCTAATTCAAAAAATTGATGCTGACAACAGGAATACACAAGCATTAGTTTTATCGCCAACACGAGAACTTTGTTTACAGATTACCAACGAACTTAAAAACTACTCAAAATACGAGAAAGGTATTAATGTGGTAGCAGTTTACGGCGGGGCTAGTATTACAGAGCAAGCTAGAGAGATTAAAAGAGGAGCACAAATTATTGTGGCTACTCCAGGAAGAATGCAAGACATGATTAACAGAGGTTTAGTAAACATTAAAAATATAGATTACTGTATTCTTGATGAGGCTGACGAAATGTTGAACATGGGATTCTATGAGGATATCGTATCTATTTTATCAGATACTCCAGATCAAAAAAACACATGGTTGTTCTCTGCAACTATGCCACAAGAGGTTGCCAGAATTGCTAAACAATTCATGAGCGAACCGGTTGAAATTACAGTTGGAGCTAAAAATTCAGGTTCTGCAACGGTTTCTCACGAATTTTACTTAGTAAATGCACGTGACCGTTATGAAGCTTTAAAACGTTTAGCCGATGCAAACCCAGACATTTTCTCTGTGGTTTTCTGTCGTACTAAAAGAGATACTCAGGCTGTAGCTGAAAAATTAGTTGAAGATGGATACAGCGCTGCTGCATTGCACGGAGATTTATCTCAGGCGCAACGTGATGGTGTAATGAAATCTTTCCGTGGAAGACAAATTCAGATGCTTGTTGCTACTGACGTTGCTGCACGTGGTATTGACGTTGATAATATTACTCACGTAGTAAATTACCAACTTCCTGACGAAATTGAAACATACAATCACCGTTCTGGACGTACTGGTAGAGCTGGAAAATTAGGAACTTCTATTGTAATTGTTACAAAAAGTGAGTTGCGTAAAATTTCTTCTATCGAAAGAATCATCAAACAAAAATTTGAAGAGAAAACTATTCCATCAGGAATCGAAATCTGCGAAATTCAATTATTGCACTTAGCAAACAAAATTAAAGATACTGAGGTTGATCACGAAATTGACAACTATTTACCAGCAATCAACAATGTTCTTGAAGGTTTATCTAAAGAAGAGTTGATTAAGAAAATGGTTTCAGTAGAATTTAACCGTTTTATTGCTTACTATAAAAAGAACAGAGATATTTCTAATCAGTCTTCAGGTTCTGAAAGACGCGAAAGAAGTGATTCTGAGCCAAGAGAATTCAATAACAACGGAGCAGTTCGTTATTTTGTAAACATTGGTTCAAGAGATAATTTCGATTGGATGTCACTTAAAGATTACTTGAAAGAAACATTAGACTTAGGTCGTGATGATGTTTTCAAAGTAGATGTAAAAGAAGGTTTCTCTTTCTTTAACACTGATCCTGAGCACACTGATAAAGTAATGGAAGTATTAAACAACGTACAATTAGAAGGACGTCGTATTAATGTTGAAATTTCTAAAAATGACGGTGGCGGAAGACGTGACCATAATGGACGTAGCGGCGGAGGTCGTAGTTCTGGTGGACCAAGAAGAGAAGGAAGCTTTGCTCCAAGACGTGAAGGTTCTGGTGGTGGAGGTTTTAGAAGCGACAGAAACTCTGCTCCTAGAGAAGGTGGTTTCAGAAGCGACAGAAACTCATCTGCTCCAAAAAGAGAAGGTGGTTTTAGAAGTTCAGCTCCAAGAAGCGAAGGTAGTTCTGACAGAGCTCCTAGACGTTCTGAAAGCTTTGGTGATTCACCAAGACCAAGAAGACCAAGAAGAGATTAATTATTTAATATCTTAAAATATAAAATCCCAAATTCCAGACATAATTGGAATTTGGGATTTTTTCTTATATAGAGAACCTTACACTCTATGAATGAGTTTTGCAATTCAAAACAATGTAATCTAATCTTTCTTATCACTTTTTATTTAAATACCAAAAGCAACACTGCTTCCTTTGTTAATTTTCTGATAATTATATTCAAAGACTGCAAAATATTTAATCCTGATTTACTACTTTTAGTGCTTTAAATCAGGATATGAAATATTTCGCAGTTTTCTTTTTCACACTACTATCAGCCGTTGGTTTTGCACAAAATACAGAACCTACAGTCCCGCAAAGAGTCTCAGGCTATATTATTAATGATAATAGCAAACAACCTCTTGCCAATGTAAATGTTATCAATACAAATAAGGTACGGGGCGCTATGTCTGATGCTAAAGGGTATTTTGAAATTGATGTGCAGCCAAATGATACTATTCATTTTTCTATACTTGGATTTCAATCTTTACGCGTTAGAGTTACTAATGACTGGATAAAAAATAAAGTAACGCGAATTCAACTTACTGAAAAAGCTATTGCACTTGAAGAAGTAATCATTGCCCCTTTTAACCTGACCGGCTATCTTGAAGTCGATTCTAAATTAATTCCAACCAAAGAAAACTACCGTTATAGCATTTCTGGTCTTACACAAGGTTATGAAGCGGGTGAATATTCTCCAAATGCTTTTGGAAAAGTACTAGGATCTATCTTTAATCCTGCCGACGTATTGTATGGTTTCTTTGGAAAAAACGGAAAAGAACTCAAGAAGTTAAAAGAAATGAAGAAAGATGATACGATTCGAAATTTATTAGAATCAAAGTATGATCGTGAAACTATCTCAGTACTTTTAGGGATTAGCAAAGACGAAATTCCTGAAATTTTGCAGCGTTGCAATTATTCTGATTCTTTTATACAAACAGCTAACGATTTACAAATTATGGATGCAATTAGTGGCTGTTATGAGCAATATAAAATACTAAAAAAGAATTAAACTTTACTTTTAAATCAAAAATATACAAATCCTCATTTACAATAGTAATTGAGGATTTTTTGTTTTTTCGCTATATTTGATTACTAACTGAATAAAACACAAACTATGTCTTTAGTACCTTTTCAAAATATTGACTGGAGCTTAATTGCCAAAACAGAGCATTCCGGAGAAACTGGAACAGCATATTGGCAGACCTTACAATTAGAAGGTTTACGTATTCGAAAAGTTACCTATTCTGAAAATTATATTGCCGATCATTGGTGTCAAAAAGGACATATTGTACATTGTCTGGAAGGAGAATTAATTAGCGAACTGGAAACCGGAGAAAAGTTTAAACTTTCTAAAGGAATGACTTATGTCGTTTCAGATAATGCAAGCTCTCATCGTTCAATAACTACCAATAGAGTTGAGTTATTAATAATCGATGGAGATTTTTTAAAATAACATTGCAAACAAATCAAAATACACAAATCCTCAATCTCAAAGCTGAGGATTTTTTTATGCTTTTTAGAAATAATAAAACTTTAGTTCTTTATATATTTCAACACTTACCTTAATAAATGTAGGGCTTCACGTTTTTTTTGACTAAATTAGATTTTGCTACTTTTATCAAAATTCAGATTCCAAACATAACCATACCGAATACAATGACTGATATCACACAAAAAATTCTAAACTTTATTGATCTTCACAAAGGCGAAGAAAATAAAAAATTAGTAATCGAAAACATCACAAGTGCCGTTTCTTTTCGAGGTTCTAATATCTGGATTTTAGCTTGTGCCATTATCATTGCCTCTGTTGGATTAAATGTAAATTCGACCGCTGTGATTATTGGTGCCATGTTAATTTCGCCTTTAATGGGACCAATTGTAGGTGCGGGTTTTGGTTTAGGAATGTATGATTTTGAACTAGTAAAAAAATCAGTTAAAAATTTGCTGATAGCAACTGTTGTTAGTTTAACCACATCGGCAATTTATTTTTATATAAGCCCTTTTAAAGAAGCACAATCAGAATTATTGGCCAGAACTTCTCCAAACATTTACGATATTTTAATTGCCTTTTTTGGAGGTTTAGTGGGTGTGATTGCCGTAACTCGTGTCGAAAAAGGAAACCCTATTCCGGGTGTTGCCATTGCAACCGCCTTGATGCCTCCACTTTGTACGGCCGGATACGGACTGGCCTTAGGAAACTATCTTTACTTTTTTGGCGCATTATATCTTTACACGATCAATTGTGTTTTTATTTGCATCGCCACTTTTGTAATCGTAAAATATTTAAATTATCCTATTGCAAAACAATTAGATATAAAGCATCAAAAGCGAGTAAAATATGGTATTACAATTCTAATTTTACTTTTAATTATTCCGAGTATATATTTTGCGTATCAATTATACATTCAAAAGAGCTACACTTCGAGAACAGAAATTTTCATACAAAAAGAATTCCTGGATAACGATTATCCTATTATTTACAAAAAAATAAGATATAGCACAGATCCCAGAAGAATTGAGTTAGCCTTTTTAGCCAAAAAATTCAGTGATGCTGAAATTGTCGATCTTAATAAAAGACTAGCTTATTATGACTTACCAAACACAACATTAATCATCAGGCAAGATACTGTCAATTTAAGAAAGGATATCATGAATCAGATTAATAGCAATCAAAATATTGTTGATCAAAAAGACATTATAATCAACAACCTTCGAACTCAATTATCACAATACCAATTTAATAACAATCAGATTAGTGCCGAAGCCAAAATATTATTTCCTACGGTAACTTCTCTTACAATTGGAAATTATACAAGTGAAAATGAAGCAAATAAGCCAAAAAATATTCCGGTAATTCTTTATCAAAGTAAAAAAGGTCTGGATTCGCAAACCCAACAAAAGATGAAATTGTGGCTAAAAGAAAGACTTGCGAAGGACTCAATCGAAGTTTATCAGCAAAATAATTAAACATAAACCAAAAATAGAACCTATATTTACTTTAAAATAAGTTAATTATCTAAATCAAAATATTATGGCAAAGAGTCAAGATGCTAAAAAAACAGCAAAAAAAGAACCGTTAAAAACGGCTAAAGAAAAAAAAGAGGAAAAGAGAGAAAAGAAAAATTCTCCTAAAAGAGATTAATTTTTAATTTTCAGTTGCAGTTTTCAGTCTCAAAAAAAAGAAACTGAAAACTGTGACTAAAAACTTATTACTTTATTTAACTGGTATATTCGAAAGAATCTCTAATACAAACTTCCAGTATTTTTGAGCCGATGAAATACTTGCTCTTTCGTCTGGAGAGTGCGCACCGTGAATAGTTGGTCCAAAAGAAATCATATCCATATCAGGATAATTTGTTCCCAAAATTCCACATTCTAAACCAGCGTGACAAGCTACAACTTTTGGCTTCTCATTATTTTGTTTCTCATAAATCCCAACCAAAGTATCCAGAATTTCAGAATTTACATTTGGCGTCCAACCTGGATAAGAACCTGCAAGCTCAACCTCACAACCTACTAATTCGAAAGCAGAACGAAGAGAATTAGCCAAATCAAATTTTGAAGTTTCTACAGAAGAACGTGTCAAACATCCAACAGATATTTCACCATCTTTTACAATAACTCTTGCAATGTTATTTGAAGTTTCAACTAAATTATCCATGTCAGCACTCATTCTGTAAACTCCATTATGAGCAGCATAAATAGCACGAATAATCCCTTCCTGAACACCTAAATCCATTACTTTTGCAGGCAAATCGCATTTTACAATTTCAATAGAAAGGTTTGGTTCAGTCGTTTTGTATTCTGTTTTAATATCGTTGATGATTTCCTGCATATCAAAAATATATGCTTCATCAAACATTTCAGAAATAATAACTTTTGCTACACTTTCTCTTGGGATTGCATTACGCAAACTTCCACCATTAATTTCTGACACTTGTAAACCAAAGTTTTCAAAAGCATCAAATAATAAACGATTCATAATTTTGTTAGCGTTTCCTAAACCTTTATGAATATCCATTCCTGAATGTCCGCCATTTAGACCTTTTACGGTAATAATATGACCAACTGATCCTTCCGGAACTTCTTCTTCATGATAGGTTCTTGTAGCCGTTACATCGATTCCACCAGCACAACCTATATCAATTTCGTCATCTTCTTCTGTATCTAAATTCAAAAGAATCTGACCTTGAAGAATTCCTCCTTTTAAGTTTAAAGCTCCTGTCATTCCAGTTTCCTCATCGATTGTAAACAATGCTTCGATTGCTGGATGCGGAATATCTTTACTTTCTAAAATAGCCATAATTGTTGCTACTCCAAGTCCGTTATCAGCACCAAGTGTTGTACCGCGAGCGCGAACCCAGTCACCATCTACATACATATCAATTCCTTGGGTATCGAAATCAAAAACGGTATCTGCATTTTTTTGGTGTACCATATCAAGGTGTCCCTGCATTACGATTGCTTTACGATTTTCCATTCCCGGAGTTGCAGGTTTACGGATAATTACATTTCGAATTTCGTCTTCAAAAGTTTCTAAACCTAAGCTATTTCCAAAGTTTTTCATGAACTCGATCACACGTTCTTCTTTCTTTGACGGACGCGGAACTGCGTTTAAATCCGCAAACTTATTCCATAGCGCTTTAGGCTCCAGATTTCTTATTTCCTGACTCATTATATTTTGTTTGAAGTTTAACAATTAAGAGTCCCAAAGTTACAAAGTTTAAAGGGAATGTGTTGTTGTTTTTGCCACGAATTGCACGAATTAGCACAAATTATAAGAATCAAAAAATTGGATTACTCGAATATTTTAAAATTTTGCGAACTATTAAAACAAATCAAATTAGTGAAAATTAGTGAAATTCGTGGCAAACTTTTTTCAATCATTTAATATTGTATCTATATTTACGTATCCAAAATTTATGCTGTGAAATCAAAATACATCTTACCTTTATTATTTCTCGTACAGATTATCATTTTAAAGATTCTTCGATTTTTCCCGGAATTCATTGAAAGTTTTTACAGCAACGGATTGTACTTAAAAATATCTTACTTTTCGAGAACACTTTTAGGCAAAATCCCTTTTTCAGTTGGAGATTGTATCTACTCGATTTTGATTTTATTAGTTATCAGATGGTTTTGGAAAGTTAGAAAAACATGGAAACTGCAATGGAAAGATAATCTCCTGAAAGTTTTAAGTTGTCTCTCTGTATTTTATTTTTTCTTTCACTTGCTTTGGGCGTTTAATTATTACAGAGAACCTCTTTTCGAAAAAATGAATATCCAAAGAGAATATACTGATGCTGAATTATTGGCTTTTACTAAAAAACTTATAGTTAAAACAAATGAAATTCAACTTCAAATCACTAAAAATGATAGTGCAAAAATTGTTTTTCCGTATTCGCAAAATGAAGCTTTCCAAATGAATTTGAATGGTTATAAAAATCTGGCGCAGGAACATTCTTTTTTTAAATATGAAGTCTTAAGTATCAAAAAATCTCTTTTTAGTCTTCCGTTGACATACATGGGTTTTGGAGGTTATCTGAATCCCTTTACAAATGAAGCTCAGGTAAATGATTTGCTGCCAATGTATAATTTCCCACTTACGAGTTGCCACGAAATGGCACATCAAATGGGTTTTGCCAGCGAAAGCGAATGTAACTTCATTGGAGTTTTGGCTTCTGTAAAAAATGATAATCTATATTACAAGTATTCAGGATATAGTTTTAGTTTGCATTATTGCCTGAGCATCTGGAAAGTCAAAGACGAAAAGATATTTCAGCAATTAAAAAAAACGGTTCATGGCGGAATTTTGAAAAACTATCAGGAAAGTTATGATTTCTGGAAAAAGTATCAAACTCCTATTGAAACCGGATTTGAGATCTTCTACGATAATTTCTTAAAATCAAACAATCAAAAAGATGGAATGGACAGTTACAGCAAATTTGTAGATTTAATGGTGAATTATTATAAAACCCGAGAATTATAAAAGTTTACCACGAATCAAGTAATGATGAATAGGCAAAAAAAAACAATACATTGTCAATGACTAAAAAAAATAACATGGAGGTATTGAAGGAATTTACTATTGAAACTTGCGAAAAGGAAAATATAAATAAAATAATTGATGGAATAAATGAATTTAATTGGAGTAAAGTTCCAGCAAATTCAAATATCTGGGAACCAATAGAATTAGTAGCGAAAACCAAAAACGGAATTGAAATTGGCGGAATACTGGGAGGTATTGGATATTGGAATGGACTTGAAATCAAAGTTTTGTGGATAGAGGGAAAATACAGAAATAAAGGTATCGGAACTTGGATTCTAAAACAGGCTGAAAAAATTGCTACAGAAAAAGGAGCAAAAATCTCTATGCTTGATACATTTGATTTCCAAGCAGAAAAATTTTACTTAAAAAATGGTTATGAACCAATCGGAGAAATAAAAGATTTTCCAAAGGGCCATAAGCGTATATATTTCTCTAAAAAGTTGACTTAATACAACCTAGTTCCCAAAACAAATAACTCTTATCTGTGCACCATTAAATTCAAAAAACAACAGTAATTTGTGAAAATTTGTGAAATTCGTGGCGAAAAAAAACATTTCACTGTAACAAAATTGTTTTCAGTACTACTAATACATTATGAGCGATAATCTAGAACAGTCATTTGTTGCGCAATTGCAGGCAAATCAGAATATAATCCACAAGATTTGTAGATTATATACTGCTGGCGAAGATGCTCATAAAGACTTATTTCAAGAGATTACCATACAATTATGGAAGGCGTATCCTAAATTTAGAGGCGATAGTAAATTTTCGACCTGGACGTATCGCGTTGCCTTAAATACCGCCATAACCCTATACCGAAAAACCAAAAGAACCGTATCGACAGTAGAATATGAAAGTCATCAGCATTTTGTAAAGGATGTAGATTACAATTATGAAGAGGAAGAACAGATTAAATTGATGTATAAAGCCGTTTATCAGCTTAATGACATCGAAAAAGCATTAGTTTTTATGTATTTAGAAGACAAAGATTATCAAGAAATAGCCGAAACCTTAGGAATCAGCGAAGTGAATGCGCGCGTGAAAATGAACAGAATTAAAGGGAAACTTAAAAAAATACTAAATCCTTAAAAATTATTATGAAAGAACTGGATTTACTAAAAAAAGACTGGCAAAAGAACTCGGATTCTTTTCAACAAATTTCTGAAACAGAGATCTACAAAATGATTCACAAAAAATCGTCTTCGATCGTGAAGTGGATTTTGATTATTAGCATTTTGGAGGTTTCCTTTTGGACTTTTTCAAACTTTTTCATCAATACTGATGATGTTTTACAAAAAATAAATCATCCTGAAATCGTGATGGCGCTTGAGTTTTTGACTTATTTCAATTATGTTGTTGTATTAATTTTTGTTTTCATTTTCTACAAAAACTACAAAACAATTTCGACAACAGTTGCTACAAAATCTTTAATGAGCGCTATTCTAAGAACTCGAAAAACGGTTCAGTATTATGTGTGGTATAATCTGGGAATGATTGTTATAACCGCTATTTTGAGCTTCTTTATTGCATTTGTTTACAATCCGGACATGGCATTTTTAAGAGAAAAATTAGCCATAAACGGAAAAGCAATGTTTGTTACTATTGGAATCTTAATCCTGGTTATATTAGGTTTCTTTGGGCTGTTCTGGTGTTTTTACAGATTGCTTTACGGAACTCTATTACGCAGATTACACTCAAATTATAAGGAGTTGAAGAAAATAGATTTTTAGAGGTGAGATTCAAAGGTTCAGAGTGTCAAAGGGTCAAAGGTTTTTTTATCAAACCTGAAACTTGAAACCAATAAAACCTGAAACAAAAATTTAAAATTTAGTGTTCGTTTTCTGAAGCCTTGTAACTCCATCTTCTCATTTCGTTAAGTTCTTCCTCTACTTTGATTTCTTCGGCTGGAATTACTTTTAAGAATGATGGATGCTGCTCAATTGCGTACTCTACTTTTTCTACGATTTCTTCGATAGTATCGTTTTCATAATCAATATCAAGAGGTTCTTTGATGATGAAAGATTGCAGAATCCCTTTTTTCTTCATTCGCAAACCCTTTTTGTCAAACGATCGGCGAAAGCCATCGATAACAATAGGAATTACAATTGGTTTGTGTTGTTTGATGATATGAGCAGTTCCTTTTCGAACAGGTTTAAATGATTTTGTGGTTCCTTGCGGAAATGTAATTACCCAACCGTCTTCTAGCGCAATTCTGATATTTTCAGTATCATTTGGGTTAACCTCACGTTTTTCAGTAACATCTACACCTTTAGCACGCCAGGTTCTTTCGACAGTAATTGCACCAACATAAGCTAAAATTCTTGGCAATAAACCGGCCTGCATGGTCTCTTTGGCAGCAACGTAATAAATATTCATCTTTGGCTGCCACAAATAACCAATGTTCTTAATAGTATCTTGACGTCCGCTTAAACTTGCGTTAAAGACGTGAAACATAGCTACAACATCGGCAAAATAAGTTTGGTGATTTGAAATAAACAAAACATTTGTATCCGGAAGCGTTTTAATAATTTCAGATCCTTCGATTTGTAATTCATTAAAACCTCTATATCTTCTATGCGTCATGGCGCCCAAAACACGGATCAACCATTTTTTGATGAATAATATATGTCCAAAAGGATTTCGTTTAAACAATCCCATAGCTGTTTATTGTATTTTTTGTTAGGACGCAAACATACAAAAATTATTCTTTTAGCGACACTTCAAAACAATTTCGGAAATAAATTGTTATTATAATGAATATCAAATTGTTAATTTTATGTTTTACGTATTTTCTTCAAAAGTTAATTTCAAGACATCTCTAAGCTCACTTAAAATCATAGCGGTTGCTCCCCAAACAATATGGTTTTGGATATTAAATGCCGGAACTAAAGTATTATTGGCGTAAGAAGTTGACAATGTGGCTTCGATGATAATTTCGTCGTTCAAAAAAACAGATAATGGCAGCTCTATAATATCAGCAACTTCTCTGACATCTGGATAAAAGGAGAGTTCTTCTTTCGAAATTCCTAAAAACGGATGCACTAAAAAATTACTCGGCGGAATATACATTGGAGAAAAATGCTTAATTATTTCTATTTTATTCGGCATTACCCCTACTTCTTCGTGTGTTTCTCTTAAGGCTGTTTCTGCAAAATCTGCATCAGTAGCTTCATACTTTCCTCCGGGAAAAGCAATTTGCGACGAATGAACTCCATTATAAGCATTTCTGACAATTAAAACCAAATGAGTTTTTCCATTCTTTGGATAAAAAAGCATCATCACAGCAGCAATTCTAGGATTCTCGGCTTTGAAATCCATATTTTTTAAAGACTCTATTCTTTCTTTAGGAGCCATTTTTATATGTGCCGAAATTGCCGGAAGTTCAATCGGAATTAAATTAGGAACATATTGTAAAAAATATTGAAAATCCATGAGCAAAGTTTATTTTTGTACTTTCAAATAAAATATAAATATACTCTAGAAAACGCGGTTCCACAAGTTTTCTAAAAACCAAAGCCATAAAAATGTACAGTAAAGAAGAATCGCAGAAAATAAAAAGAGAATTTTGGGTGGCTTTCGCCGAAAAATATCCACGTAAATGGGTGCTTTATGATACCAAGATTAAAGATTTCTCTTTTAAATTTTATGTTGACAATAAAAAAGCGCAGGTTTTAATTGACATCGAACACCGAAGCGACGAAAAACGAACAGCTTACTTTGAAAAAATAGAAGCTTTAAAAAACATTCTGGAAGAAGAATTTATCAAAGATTTGGTTTTCGAAAAAAACTACACTTTAGAAAGTGGTAAAACCATAAGCCGAATTTGGATCGAAAAACAAGGTGTTGGTTTTAGCAATCGCAATAATTGGGATGCTATTTTTGATTTCTTTTTCGAAAATATGAATGCTCTTGAAATGTTCTATTTAGAATATGATGAGTTTATAAAAGATATTTCTTAAAAAGTCGCTAAGATGCTGAGCCTCTAAGTTTCTAAGTTTTTTATATAACAAACCCGACAGGTTTTTAAAACCTGTCGGGTTTGTTATATCATGACGATATGATTCTTATTTATTTCGAAACTTTAAACTGTAATTTTTCTAACACCTTTAATCAATAACCAAAAAACCATTGCAAATTCGGCTACAGAAGAGGTTAATCCAACAATTATTCCTGTTACTGAATAATGATAAGCGGGAAATAATACAAAAGTAAAAGCATCAAGCACATAAGCAGATCCTCCGATAATTAATAATATCCCTAAAATTTTAGGCATAAATCCGGATTTGTACACTAATTGCCCAAAAGGAATCAACCAAAGTCCCCAAAAGATTCCGATAACTACATTTCCGTAATTATACATTTTAATAAATGCCATTATCAATGACTGCAATTGAGCAGGCGGAAAACTCTTCATAAAATTTTCTTTCAATAACAATAGAGCAAACAACTGATTAAAAATAATAAGAAACGCAATTGGAACTCCAACAATTACTAACGCAAACATCGTTCTGGATAAATGTTTACTTACTTGCTGGAACAATTTATAAAGCTGTAGAACTAAAAACACAAATAAAGTCTGGCAAACCAAATTGCTCATAATCCCAGCCCGAAACAAAAACTCATGACGTAAAATAGTTCGCATTGTGAGGGGCAAATTACCGGAATCTATCAATTGCATAGGCATATACATAATACCAAAAACTCCCGTTATAACAATAAGCAAGTAGATTAATCCTGCAATTCTTGCTGTTCTTTTTAGATTGATTTGTTCCTGATTCATAACTTAAGTTATTGATTTACTGAAGACCTAAGATACTATTTTTATGTTTTGAAATTTAATATACTAATGATAGACATTTACAAACAAGTTTTATCTTTTTAACGCAAAGTGCCCTCTTTTATCAATTCCATTTTCGAAAACAATATGAAACCAATAATCTGAAGCCGGCAAGGGTTTTCCTAGATAACTTCCATCCCATCCTGAATTATTACTGAATGTTTTTAACAACATTCCATATCTATCGTAAATGTACAAAGTGTATTTTTTACTTTCTAAACCGTTAATCCCCCAAAGATCATTTACCCCGTCACCGTTTGGAGTAAAAAACTTAGGAATATCATAATCATCTATAATCTCACAAGCTACACCTACATTCGAAACATTTAAAACTATTTTTGTTTTGGCAGTACATGAGGTACTTTTCTCAGTAACATTCACAGTTATTTCTTCATGATTTTTAACAGTGTTTTTATAAGACTCATTTATAAAAATACTTATATCATTCTTATTATAATCATAGTATGAAAAATCATAAAGCGTAGCATTATCGACTAAAAGAGAATTAATTTTTGACAGATCAAATGTTGCATATCCTGTTCCACTATAATCACATTCTTTCAACTCTGGAATTGCATTTAAACTCACAGAAGAAATAGTGCTTAATTCAAGTTTGGTTTCTTCATAGCAGCTTGGATTATTTTTATTTCCAACTCGTACACTAATTTTTTCGTTATAAGGATATTTATTAGAATAATTAGTTGGTAAGGGAGATACAAGATTATTACCTAGTTGATCTTTATAAGAAAAAACAAAATCTTCCGGATTTTCTATCAAATCTTTTTCAATAGATGACATATCAAAATGAGAGGAAAATCCGTTTCCTAAATCAGCACAAGATATTAAAACGGGAATAGTATTTAATACAGGCTTTTTTGTACTTACGTAATTATATGTATTAAAAATATAAACTGTTCCCGCGTAACCTATGTAATTTTGGCCATTTGCATCTAAAGCATCCCAAAATGCTCCTATAAACAAATCATCTTTAAATAAAGAAATTGAACCTGCGAACCAATCGCTATTGCGTTTTACATTTGACTGTACAATTTGCGATTCTGTCCAATTACCATTGACTCCTTTTTGAAACATGTAAACACGGCCGAAAACTTTTGATAAATTTCCAGTCTTATCATACTCATATTCAGTCGCTCTAACAGCAATTCTGTCTTCATAAACATCCATTTGATTGCCAAAATTAAAAATCTTAGCAGAACCGTCAGAAGCTCTAATTTTTTGGTTTCCAACCCATTCGCCATCAACATTTTTATTAAAAATATAAACAGATCCTAACATAGTAAGAGGCCCTCCTCCATCTCCACTTAAATTGGAATCATAATCATCTTCACTTTGAGCTGAAACCATAATCCCATTTTCATTAACCTTTACAATTTCACCAAATCGATCCTGAAGTCCTCTAAAATCATACGCAATTAATTTTTTCGTTTCTTTCCATGTGTTAGAACCATTATTTTTTTCGAATACATAAGCTGCTCCTGCCCAATTAGTACCTTCATCTACTGCTCCAACTACTATTGTATTTTTATAAATAGCTACAGAATTACCGAAAGTATCTCGTCGTTCTCTATCACTGGCAACAATTTTTTGTACCAATGTCCAAACTCCATCAGTACCTTTAAAAAAAATATAAGCTGCTCCAGCATTCTCTAAATAATTATTTAGATTATTATCTGTACTATTATATGATGATCCTACAACCATGAAATTTTCTGATATGGCAATCTTAGAACCGTAATTATCCAACAAAGAATTTTCATCCCTAGTTATTTTCTGCGTAAATATGTATTGACCACTAGTATCCCTTTCGTACATATATACCGCATTTCCCTGGGAAACTGAAGGATCACAACCTACAATAGCAAGTATTTTTCCTTCCATAAATAATACCGAACCAAAACCACAATAATTTCTTGCATCAGGTTGCGAAAGTTCCTGATATATTGTCCAACCATCACAATCTTGCTTTGCGATATAGACTTTACCAGCATTTTCGACATCACCAATATCTACCTGATCAGCACCATAAGCAGCATAACCATCATAAGTTGCAACAGAAAAACCAAAATCATTATCTGTTGCTCTGACAGGCTCAACAATTTTAAAATTTTGCTTCCATTCTTGAGAAAATACATTTAATACAGTTAGGAAAAAAAATGCAGTAAAATACTTAATTTTCATATTTAATTACTTGGGATCAATAAGTTTATATCTACACACTAAAAATATTATACACAATAATATGATCGTCGTAATTGATATAAAGTTGTTTGCGGTAATCTTGCTTTTTACGGGTTATGATAGAGAGTTTACAATCTTTTCCATCATTGTCTTTACACATAAAAGAGTACACAATGTCGGTCTCATTTTCTTCTCTTTCGATATAATCTTCAATATTAAAAAGCTGAATTTCCAGAGAATACACCACTATTCGGTGTTTATTGGTATCTAAAATAACCGAGAGATTTACCAAATCAAGATTAGACCATTCGCCCCATTTTCCTTTTTCATTTTTCTCCAAGACACTAAATCCAGAAGTCTTAAATTGATAAGACTGACCTTGAACCTGTTGCAATCCAAAGACAAAAAAAAGAAATATAATAAAGGTGCGTATAGTATTCATAATAGTATTCTTGCAGGTAATTAAAACTCAAATTTAGCTATTTCTTTGGAAGCAATTTCAAAATCAGCCATCATTTGTTTAATAATTTGTTCTACCGGCAAAATTTCATGGATTATTCCGGCTATTTGGCCAATTTCAAGTTCGCCCTCTTCAAGATCACCCTCAAACATTCCTTTTTTGGCTCTTGCTCTGCCTAAAAGTTCGATTAATTCTTCTTTGGAAGGGCATCTTTCATATAAAGCCTGAACATCCTGATAAAACTTATTTTTGATCAATCGCACCGGCGCCAATTCCTTTAATGTTAATTGTGTATCGCCTTCTTTTACATTCACAATCGTTTGTTTAAAATTAGCATGCGAAGATGACTCTATTGACGCCGCAAAACGACTTCCAACCTGAACGCCATCAGCGCCCAAAATCATTACTGCCAACATTCCTCTTCCTGTAGCAATTCCGCCGGCAGCAATAATTGGAATTTGGATTTTTTCTTTTACCATCGGAATCAAAGTCAGCGTTGTTGTTTCGTCGCGTCCGTTATGTCCGCCCGCTTCAAAACCTTCTGCAACAATCGCATCAACTCCCGCTTCTTGCGCTTTTAAGGCAAAAACGCTACTACTAACAACATGGACAACTGTAATTCCTTTTTCTTTTAAAAAAGACGTCCATGTTTTAGGATTTCCTGCCGAAGTAAAAACGATTTTAACGCCTTCTTCAACCACAATATTCATGATTTCTTCAATGTTTGGATATAACATCGGAATGTTAACACCGAACGGTTTATCAGTGGCTTTTTTGCATTTCTGAATATGTTCTCTTAAAACTTCAGGATACATTGAACCTGCACCAATAAGTCCTAAACCTCCTGCGTTGCTAACTGCTGATGCTAATTTGTAACCACTATTCCAAATCATTCCGCCTTGAATAATTGGATATTTAATATTGAAAAGTTGCGTAATTCTATTCATTCAAAAATGCTGTTATTGTTTAATTATCTTTCCTGTTTTATGCAAACCCTCGGCATCAAAAGCATAAAAATAGAGTCCGCTTTGTAAAGATGCTACAGAAAGAATTGGATCTTGATTTGTTATTTGTTTTTCGATTACTTTTTGTCCTAAAACAGAATAAATTTTTACCGAAGCAGTATTATTTTGATCAGAAAACAAAAACGAAACTGTGGTTTGAGCTGGATTTGGATATATCGAAAAAGCAGAAAGTGCAGTTTGATAATCTTCAACACCTAAAGTTGATCCGAAATTTGGAATTCCGTAACCATAATTATTATTTGGTGCCGAATATCGATCAGAAGATTCAAGTACCATTTGTCGGATTTGTTTATTTGTTTTAGTCGGATAAGCCTGCCACAAACAAGCAATCATTCCTGCCATAATTGGGCACGAAAATGAAGTTCCGTTTACAGTATTAATATTTCCATTTGTGTCAGAAACAACAGCCGCCGTCCCTTGCGCCATAACATCCGGTTTTATTCGATTATCAAAACTTGGTCCAATAGAACTGAAACCAGATCTCACCTTGGCCGCTGTAACAGAACCAACCGTTATAACTGAAACTGCATCAGCCGGACTACCAATATGAGGTTCTGTCGTGTTTCCTTCATTTCCTGCCGAAGCTACTACCACAATTCCTTTGCTAAAAGCAATTTCGGCTCCACGAGAAATAAAATTTGTAGTCCCGTTCATATCGCTATAAGTATGGGTATAATTAGGATTATCAAATTCAAAATATCCTAGCGAAGTTGTAATAATATCTACTCCAAAATAATCAGCTTTTTCGGCTGCTTCAACCCAAAGTGATTCTTCTACAGGGTTTTCAGTAGCATCATTTTCTGTAATAAACAAATAAAATGACGCACTTGGAGCAGTTCCTACCAAAGCATTTACTTTGTAACCGCCAATCGTAGAAAGCACCATTGTACCATGATCATCACCTGTGTAAAAGTTATCGTTTCTGGTTACAAAATTATATCCGCCTAAAATCTGATTATTAGTAATAAGATTCTGAAACGGTTCAGCAGTATTTACGCCAGGAAAACCTGCATCTAAAACTGCAATTATTTTTCCTGTACCTGTAAAGTTTTGTTGGTGTAAAACCTGACCATTAAGCATCTGTATTTGATTTGCCGAGTTTCCGTAAGCATAATCAATTGTGGTTTTAAGTTTATCTTTTGTCTGCGAAATTTTATTCTCCGAAACCTTTTTACCGGTTGCATTCAAAGTTTTATCTGCAAAAACTACTTTATCAACAAATGAAAGTAATTTTAAAGCTGAAATATCAGTTTGAGTTCCACGAATATGAAGTGCATTCATCCATTTGGATTGTGCCATTACAACAATTCCTGTCGCACTTTTTACCTGATTGATATAAGTTTCTTCTAATGGAACATCTCTAAGATCTGACGGAATATTCTGATTGGTTCTGCGTTCTAAAGCGCGTGCCGAAAGCATCTCAGACGGATTATCTAAAAAATGCTGAGAATTTGGTTTATCTTTAAAATATACCCAAGCGTCTTCTTGCGAAAACATTACAGTCGAAAAAACCAATAAAAGAAATGTGTAGTAGTGCTTCATAGTTTACTTTTTTAGAAGGAAATCCTTTGTAAAAAAGTATAAAGCTAAGAAATTACTCCCGAACCAACTAATTCATTATCGAAATACCAAGCCACAAACTGACCTTCTGTAATTGCAGATTGTGGTTCGTCAAAACTAACGTACATTCCGTCTTCGAATTGGTGTAAAGTTGCTTTTTGCAATGGTTGACGATAACGAATTCTCGCCATAACTTCCATTGTTTCTCCAACTTTTAAAGCCAAATCAGTACGAATCCAGTGTACTTCAGATTTTTCGATAAATAAAGCTTTTTTAAATAAACCAGGATGTTGACTTGTTAAACCTGTATAAATAGTATTTGTTTCAACATCAGTCGCAATGATGAATAACGGATCTGTTGTTCCGCCCACATTCAATCCTTTTCTTTGTCCAATTGTAAAATAATGAGCACCTTGGTGTTTTCCAACTACTTTTCCCATTGTTGGAAGATAATCTCGCTTTTTAGCTTCCAATTTCAATTCTTCTTCCACTGATAAACCAGATGATTTTTCGATGGTATAAATAGAATCATTTTTATCAATCTGAACAATTTTACCCTCTTTTGGCTGCAATTTTTGTTGCAGAAATTCCGGTAAACGAACTTTCCCGATGAAACATAATCCTTGAGAATCTTTCTTTTCAGCAGTTACCAAATCCATTTCAGCAGCGATTTCGCGAACTTCAGGTTTAGTCAAAGCACCAATTGGAAACAATGATTTAGCCAATTGTTCTTGTGATAACTGACATAAAAAATACGATTGATCTTTGTTGTTATCAGCTCCGGCAATTAATTGGTAAACAGGTTTTCCATCAACTTCAATTTCATTTTTTTGACAGTAATGTCCCGTTGCAACATAATCAGCACCAAGACTTAACGCAATTTTCATAAAAACATCAAATTTGATCTCGCGATTACAAAGTACGTCAGGATTTGGAGTTCTCCCTTTTTCGTATTCGTTGAACATATAATCAACGATTTTTTCTTTGTATTCTTCACTTAAATCTACAGTTTGAAACGGTATTCCAAGTTTTTCAGCAACTAACAAAGCGTCATTACTATCCTCTAACCACGGACACTCATTAGAAATAGTAACCGAATCATCGTGCCAATTTTTCATAAAAAGCCCAATAACTTCGTATCCTTGTTGTTGCAATAAATAAGCAGCAACACTAGAATCTACTCCACCAGAAAGTCCAACAACTACACGTTTCATTCTAAATCGTTTATATTTTTACAAGGGTGCAAAGATAACTCAAATTATAGATTATTAGGATAGTTTTGATTAGTTTATATAATGCCACAGTAGATAAAACTTATTGTTTTTTTTAATTACTTTTAATTATCAATAAAAACATCATGCAAAAATACATTTACAGTCTGTTTTTTCTATTCATTGCAGTTACTTTAAGTGCTCAGAGATATTCTGCGTCATTATCAAATTATGAGGCTTATAAAGCATTTAGAGGCAAGCCTTTATCAGATAAATTTTCGAATATAGAATCTGTAAAAGTTATCTATGATCTAAAAAAACAAAAAATGTACTACTTCAATAGTAGTCTGATTCTTTTGCATTATGACTTTGTTATCAATTATTTAGGATATAGCCAAGACTTAGAAATTTTTAACAATGAAAATTATAGTGATACGATGAAAGACAGAGATTTTTTCCTGGGAAATCTTAATCATATCAAAGGAACCGAAAAATGGATTCTCGAATTAGCGGCTTCAGATCATATGCCACTTGAATCAATTGAACGATTTTATAATTTAATCGTAAAATCGACTTTTATTGGTTCAAATCTAAAATTCTACCTGAACAATCCTACTCAAATGGAATGGTTTCAACAACAAAAATTCAAAATTCCTTGTGTGAAATCAGATTATATTTTTAACGAAATCAAATATCAGGAAGTTGTTGCGGGAACAAATATTGGTATTCTGAAACAATATAAAATCAAAGACTTAGAAACCATAAAACCAAATCCAGATGAGATTATTGTTTTGGACGGAACGCCCGATATTTTGCCAAATGTAAGAGGAATTATCGTGAACGAATTACAAACTCCATTAAGCCATTTAGTGCTCTTAGGCAAAAACAGAAAAATTCCGATAATGGCTTACACGACAGCTTTGCAGGATAATAATATCAAAAGATTACTTTCGAAAAAAGTAGAACTAAAAATCGAAATTGATACTTTTTACATCAAAGAAACCACTAAAAAGATTGAGCAAAAAGCTATTACCAAAAAGAAAAAATTAATCATTGACAATAGTGTTACGGACTTAGTAGATCTAGCTGTAATTCCAAAAAAGGGAATCAATTATATTGGCTCTAAAGCGCAAAACATGTCTTATTTAATTGCTATTTCAAAAGAAATTCCTTTTAAAACTCCCGAAGATGCGCATGCTATTCCGTTTTATTTTTATACCAAACACATTCAGAAAAAATCAATTTCACCTTTAATTTCAGAGCTTTTAGAAAATCCTCATAAAGATTCTATAGTTTGGATTAACAAACAATTAAAGAAGATTCGCGATGCAATAAAAAAAGAACCAGTAGATCCGAATTTAATTGCAAAACTGAATCAAACTTTTAAAAATGCTGCCTTTAAAAATTTCAGATTCAGATCATCAACTAATGCCGAAGATTTAGATGATTTTAATGGTGCCGGATTGTACGACTCAAAAACCGGAATTCTAGGCGACAGCATTAAGACATTTGAAAAAGCGATTAAACAAGTTTGGGCAAGTGTCTGGAATGAAGCCTCATATAACGAAAGAGAACTTTTTGGCATCGATCAGCATAATATCGCAATGGGAGTTTTGGTGCATCGTTCTTTTCCGGATGAGCTTGCAAATGGCGTTGTAATTACAAAAAATATGTTCCGAGAGAATTTCCCGGGTATAACTGTTAATGTTCAAAAAGGAGAAAACTCAGTTGTAAAACCCGAAAAAGGAGAAATCTGTGAGCAATTTGTCGCTTATCATTTCAATTCCGGAAAAGACGATACAGATTTTGATGTAGATTATACTTCAAACTCTAACTTAAACAATAATGAACCCTTATTAAGCCGAAAAGAAATGAGCAGACTTTTTCTTGTCAGCTCAAAAATTGAAGAGAAAATGTATCGTTATTGGAGAAAAAACCGATATCATCCGGTTGATATCGAGTTCAAGATTGTTGGAGAAAACAGAGATTTATATATCAAACAAGTCCGTCCTTTTAATGAATAATCAATAAAATACCAGAAGATCGATTTCGTTTGAAACGGTGTTTATATTCACAATTTTAAAATCAAAATCATCAATATTTATTTTTTGTTGAATAGACTTTCGAATGGTTTGATTATCCAAAGAAAAACCATTTTCTAAGGCAATTTTCACATCAACTATATTCAGATATTTAGAAGCTTTTTTATTAACTATAACAGAAGCAATAATATAAAATCCAATAATTGTAAACTGAAAAAACAAAAGCACTTCTATCTTTTCATACGGATACATAATGTCTAAAATAGAAAGTGTAATTGTAGCAAAAAGAAAAATGATCGCGTTTACTGTGAACGATTGGGTTCTAAATCTTAAAATCGAGAAAATAGCAAACAATCCAAATCCAATTCCAACGCCAATCTCGATTTTTGTAAACAAATAACAAAGCGAAAAAGTACAAAGTCCAACAATAACCATCAAGGGATTTATGGTTTCATTATCTTTTCTATTGGAGAAAAAATACAAAATCAAAATTGAGAAAAACAATAATAAAAATCGTCCTGAAAGCTCGTTTAAATCCATTTAATTGAAATGTTAGGTCAATCAAATTTAGAAAAAAGTTTGTCACGAATTTTTCTTTTTTGATATTTAAAAAAAAGTTGCCACGAATTACACGAATTTTTACTAATTTTTCTTCGCATAGTCGAAGTAAAAAATAATTCGTGAAAATTCGTGTAATTCGTGGCAAAAAATAGTCCGCTTTAAGCGGACTTATATAGAGATCTATTCAGTTTTAGGTTTTGAATCGGCTTGGTAATTGCTTTTTGGATCGCTCATGTTTACTTCTTTTGCAAATTTACCTTTTAAGTAAAATTGCCATCTTCCCACTTTTTTTCCATTCAAAAATTTCCCTTTAGAAGCAACAGTTCCTTCAGAATCATAAAAAATAGCATCACCATTATATTGGTCATTTACATATGTAGTTTGCTCTAAAAGAGTTCCATTTTGCCCGTATTTTTTATAAATACCTTCTTTTAGTCCATTCTTATACGTCATTTCTTCCGCAACTTTAGCATTTGGATAATAAACCGTTCTTGAACCTTCCAGTTTACCGTTTTTGTAATTCTCAAGCGTCATAAGCACTTTAGAAGCTTTATGATAATACTTCCATTCGCCTTCATTACCTCTGCCAATTACTTTACCTTCACTTACTTTGTTTTTATTCTGATCATAAAAAATATTATAAGCGCTTCCATCATTGGCACTAAAATCACGAGTAGCCACAACATCGCCTTTTTTAGTATCATCAAAATATTTAAATATACCCGTTTCTTTTCCGTGACTAAAAGTGCCTTCATATCGAGGACGTTTAGAAACTTCATAAGTTCCTTTCCAAACACCATCTTTCTTTCCACTGGCGTCCAGTTTATTAAAATCTTGCGCCGAAACTAAAACAGCATTTAAGAAAACTAAAGCAATTACTATTTTTTTATAAATCATATGATATTCGATTTTAAACTTTAACGAAAATGCATTTCATAAAGTATATTTCAGATATAAAAAAATCCCGATTACTCGAGATTTTTTTACTTATTATTTCTTTTTACCTTTTGCAGCTTCTTGTTGTTCCATCACTTCTTGAAGACGTTGTTGAAACTTACTTTGCTTTTTAGGCTCTTTTAATTTATTCTCTTGAATTTGAGCATGAATTTTGTCCGTATCAACAATATAATTTTTGATTACAAACATAATTCCAATTGTAATTAAGTTTGAAATAAAGTTATACAAACTCAAACCTGCACCATAACTATTGAAGAAAATTAACATCATTAATGGTGAAACATAAATCATAATTTTCATCATTTTTGCCATATCCGGCATACCTTCTTGTTGAGGCGCAGCCATTTGCTGATCTCCAGAAGTCATTTTCATGTAGAAGAAAATCGCAATTGCCGCCATAATTGGAAACAAACTAATATGATCTCCATACAACGGAATGTGGAATGGTAATTTTACAACAGCATCAAATGATGATAAATCGTCTGCCCAAAGGAAACTTTTTTGTCTTAACTCAAAAGCTGATGGGAAAAACTGGAATGATGCATACATAAACGGAAGCTGAATCAACGCCGGAATACATCCTGCCATTGGGTTTACTCCTGCTTTATTGTACAGTTTCATTGTTTCTTGTTGTTTCTTCATTGGGTCTTTTTTGAATTTTTCTCCCAACTCTGTAATCTCCGGACGTAAAACTTTCATTTTAGCCTGTGACAAGAATGATTTATATGTAATTGGCGACATCGCCAATTTGATAATAATTGTAAAAATGATAATTGCAATTCCTAATGACAATCCAATTGTAGAACTTAAGAATCCAAATAATGGAATGAAAATCCATTGATTGATCCATCCGAAAATTCCCCAACCTAATGGAATAATTTTTTCGAAGTTTTTATCGTATGATTTTAATACTTTATAATCTGATGGTCCAAAATACCAGCTCATTTTATAGTCAACTTCTCCATTAGAAAAAGCTAAAGGAACTGTTGCTCTAAATTGCTTTACAAATGTTGTATCTAAACTTTCGTCTTTTACTAAATCATCAGATTGCAACTTTGATTTTTCGAATGGTTTATCAGTAGATAAAATTGCAGCAAAGAAATGTTGCTTAAAAGCAATATAACTTACTTTTTCAGGAGTATCTTCTTTTCCTACACCGTGACCTACTGAACTGTATTTTTCATCACCGTATTCATATTCAATCTGAGCATATCTCTTTTCAATAGAAACGCTTTTCTCGTTTCTGTAACTTTTTAAATCCCATTGTAGATCCAATGGTTTAGCAGAATTTAAAACTTTATTCAATCCTTGAGAACGAACATCAAAACCAACTAAATAGTCGTTTGCTTTCAGGATATATTTATATTCTAAAAATTCGTTTGCACCAGCCTTCAAACGCATAGTCAGAATTTGATCTGCTCCGTTTTTAGTTAACGTTGGTTCAAAATATAAATCCTTAGTGTTTAAAGTTCTGTTATCAGTTGTTTGTAACTGAATATTTAGATTAGAATTATTATCTTTAATTAATTCTACTAATTGACCTGAATTTTTCTCAAACCTTTTGAATTCTTTCAACTTAGCTTCTACTATATAACCACCTTTGTTGGCGATTTTAAGTATCATTTTTTCGTTTTCAATAGTCGTGAAAGCTTCTTTTGCAGAAGGAAGTGTCGCTGAATAAGCAAAACCGCCTAATGTTTTTTGCAATTGTGCCAATTGAACTGTATCACCAGGAGTTGTAGCCGCAGCAACTGGTAAAACAGCTGTTTTAGTTTTACCCGCTTTAGCTTGTGCTTCTTGTTTAGCAACTAATTCTTTCTTGGCTTTTTCAGCAGCAATCTCTTTATCAGAAGGTTGATTTTGGTACATAATCCAAATCAAAATTCCAAATATCAATACAAAACCAATGATTGAATTAAGATCAAATTTTTTTTCTTCCATTATAATTTAAAAAAAGTTATTCGTTAAAGGCTATTAGTATGAGTTTAACTCAAAAGTTACATCCTTCAGAATATTAATTATTATTTTTTGTGCGCATTTACCGCAGCAGCCACAAAGTTTACAAAAATTGGATGTGGGTTTGCCACTGTACTTTTGTATTCTGGGTGGTATTGAACACCAATGAAAAACGGGTGATTTTCAAGCTCTACAATTTCTACTAATCCTGTATCAGGATTTACTCCAGAAGCTTTTAAACCTGCCTTTTGTAATTCATCAGCATATTTATTGTTGTACTCATAACGGTGACGGTGACGCTCTGAAATTGTCTTTTGACCGTAAATTTTATACGCTAAAGTGTTTGGTTTAATATCACATTTCCAAGCACCAAGACGCATTGTTCCACCTTTATCAGTAATTGTTTTTTGTTCTTCCATCAAATTCACAACCGGATGAGACGTTTTATCATTCATCTCAGTCGAATTCGCATCAGTATAACCTAAAATATTTCTTGAATATTCGATAACAGACATTTGCATTCCCAAACAAATTCCGAAGAATGGAATGTTGTTTTCACGTGCATAACGAACTGCTTCAATTTTTCCTTCAATACCTCTTTCTCCAAAACCGGGAGCTACTAAAACTCCATCAAGACCACTTAATTTCTCAGCAATATTATCAATATTGATATGCTCAGAATGAATAGAAATTACATTTACTTTGGTTTCGTTTGCAGCACCTGCATGAATGAACGCCTCTAAAATAGATTTGTAACAATCCTGCATTTCTACATATTTCCCGATCAATCCGATATTTACAGTATGTTTTGGATTTTTTAATCTGCGTAAGAAAGTATTCCAGTTTTTTAAATCCGGAGATGCTTTTTTAGGTAAATCTAATTTTTTCAAAGCCACAACATCTAATCCTTCTTCAAGCATTAAATTTGGAACTTCGTATATTGTTGAAGCATCAATTGACTGAATAACTGCTTCTTTTTTAACATTGCAAAATAAAGCTAATTTTTGACGTAATTCCTGAGACAATTCATGCTCAGTTCTACATACCAAAATATCTGCTTTGATTCCACTTTCCATCAAAGTTTTTACAGAGTGCTGTGTAGGTTTTGTTTTTAACTCCCCTGCAGCAGCCAAATAAGGAACTAATGTTAAATGAATTACAATTCCGTTATTTTCACCTAATTCCCAAACTAATTGACGAACAGACTCTATATATGGTAGTGATTCAATATCACCAACCGTTCCACCAATTTCAGTAATAACAATATCATAATCGCCGGATTTACCCAACAATTGCATTCTGTCTTTGATTTCATTTGTAATATGAGGAACAACCTGAACTGTTTTTCCTAAAAACTCTCCTCTTCTTTCTTTTTCAATAACCGAAAGATAAACTCTTCCTGTAGTAACGTTATTTGCCTGAGAAGTAGGAACATTCAGGAAACGCTCATAGTGACCTAAATCTAAATCTGTTTCAGCACCATCATCTGTTACATAACATTCTCCGTGCTCATACGGATTTAACGTACCTGGATCTACATTTATGTAAGGATCAAATTTTTGAATAGTTGTACGATATCCTCTTCCTTGTAACAATTTTGCTAAAGATGCCGCGATAATTCCTTTTCCTAATGAAGAAGTCACACCGCCTGTAACAAAAATATATTTTGTTTGATTCATTCTGTTGTTGTTTGTATTGTAGTTGTGTAAAAAACTTGGCAAAAGTACAAATTTAATTAGATAATTTATCAATTAGAGAATGAGATAATTTGCAAATTTTTAATTAGATCAATTACTTGGTTTTGTAATCGATAATTTTAAGCTTTTATTAGGATTATTTTTTAAATATTACCTTTATTTCGTGATTTAATGATTCTTAATAAAAGTCAATTCATAAATGAAGCATCAAGAAAACTTGTTCCTGAAAGGACAATTCAAAATAAAAAATAATTTTTGAGATTAAGTATGTGTAATATTATATAAACAAATAGCCCAAAAGTTTATTTTGACTTTAGAGTTTCTTCTAATGCATTAAATCAAATGCCATCTCGAATAAAAGAAGAAAAAAACCAATAAAAACAACCGAAATAACAATATTTCCAAACATTAAACCTGTCTTTGGAATTAATAAAGGGCTATTATTTTTTTTTGCCAGAGACACGCCAATTTTTCCAAGAATTATACCGAGTAACCCAAAAAAAATTACGCCTAAACCAAAAGGAATTGCAATTATAAGACTTATATTAAAAGTAATACAAGAAAGCAATAGGAAAAATCCAGCCAAAATTGAAGATATCAACGAAATAACACCTGAGAAATGACCAAAAGTTGAGCCAAGTATTATTTTGCATATCATTTTTGTATTAATTATAACAAAAATAAAAAAACACTAAGGCAAATAATAGAGAATACTTCAAACTTATTAACAAATAAATCAAAGGGAGGCTTTCGGTTATTTCAAGATTTTAGAGCATTTGAAATAAACCAAAAAAAATATTATAATTTTAAAACATCGACTTGTACACATTTATGAATTCAGTCTTGAATTCTGTGGTATCAATTTGTTTTTAAAAATTATAATATTTTTTATATCAAATAAAAATATCATAATTTTAAAATATTGACTTGTACACATTAACAAATTCAGTCTTGAATTTTGTGGTATCAATTAGTTTTTAAAAATTGTAATATTTTTATATACCAAACATAAATAAAAAAAACGATATAGCAAAAGATTTTTCTTACTATTTTTAGTTTGGTTTGGGATATTGTTTTTTAATGTTCCGAATTAATTCTTCCAGCCCATTTAATTTTAATTCGTAAACAAGCGCTAATTGCTGCCCTAATTCCCCTTTTGGAAAGCCTTTATTCTGATACCAAACAACATAATATTCAGGTAAATCGATTAAAAACCATCCTTCGTATTTCCCGAAAGGCATTTTGGTGTGAGCTAATTTTATGAGAAGTTTTTTGTCTGGTTCCATGTTGTGAAGAAAAAAGAAGCAAAAAGAAAGAATATAGACTCATTCTTTCTTCTTGCTTCTTGTTGGTACAAAGCTATTCTTATTTTTTATTTCTTTTGCTAAAGATTAAAAAAAAACGCCACGAATTCATGAATTATATTTAAAACTAATTCGCGAATTCGTGGCGAATATTAAAACTTAGTCCCGATAGCTATCGGGATAGCAACTAAGAACCTTAGCAGCTTTCTAGTAATGCCATCTCACGAAAGCTTCCATTGCCGCATATGTTGCCAAACCTAATTGTTGGTACAAAGCAGCTGTCTCAGCGTTTCTGTCTTCGGCTCTTTGCCAAAATTCTCTGGCATCGGTTCCTTGAAAAACAACACCGTCTTTTTGAGATTGGTGTTTGAAGATTCCGTGACGTTTTGCCAAAACCTGATCAGGACTCATTGGTACCGCCATTTCGACTTCGTCAATTCCCCATTCCTGCCAAGCTCCACGGTACAACCATAACCAGCAATCGTCCATGAATGATTTTGGTTTTAAAGCTTTTACAGCTTCAAAAATAGCGTCCAGACAAACTTTATGCGTTCCGTGTGGATCTGCTAAATCTCCTGCGGCGTATATTTGGTGTGGTTTAATTTTTTCGATTAAATCCATCGTCAACTGAATATCTTCTTTCCCGATTGGTTTTTTCTCGATTGTTCCGGTTTCATAGAAAGGCAATTCCATAAAATGAATCTGATCGTCTGTTAAACCAACAAAGTGACTTGTAGCTCTTGCCTCCCCTTTTCTGATTAATCCTTTAATGTAACGCACTTCAGGAATATCAATTTCGCTGTTCTTTTTATTGGTTAAAAAAGTAGCTGCTTTTTGGTAGATATTATCTGCTTCAGCACTTTTGATTCCGAATTTCTCGTTGTAATCAATTACGAATCTTGCAAAACGCAATGCTTCATCATCCGCTACAGCGATATTTCCAGAAGTTTGATACGCAACGTGTACTTCATGTCCTTGCTCTTGCAAACGCATAAAAGTTCCTCCCATACTAATGATATCATCATCAGGATGCGGGCTAAAAATCAATACACGTTTTCTTGCCGGCTCTGCTCTTTCAGGACGATTTGTATCATCTGAATTTGGTTTTCCACCTGGCCAACCTGTAATTGTATTTTGTAATTTATTGAATATTTTGATGTTGATATCGTAAGCCGGACCAGAATCAGCCAATAAATCGCTCATTCCGTGCTCGATATAATCTGCATCTGTAAGCATCAAAATTGGTTTCTTAAGCTGAAGTGCTAATCCTAAAACCGCTTTACGAGTTAACTTATCCGTCCAGATTACTTTCTCTACCAACCAAGGTTTATTGATTCTTGTTAGTTTTGAAGAAGCTTCTTTATCCAAAATAAAAACAGCATTATTATGCTCCTGTAAAAATGAAGCTGGAACGCGATTTGTAACTTCGTCTTCTACAGATTTCTTTACAATATTTGCTTTTCCTTCTCCCCAAGCCATTAAAATAACTTGTTTGGCTTCCATGATTTTCTTTACTCCAAGTGTGATTGCTGTTCTTGGCGTATTACTCAATCCGAAGAAATCTTTACTTGCAGCAACTCTCGTAATGTGATCTAAAGCTACTAAACGAGTTTTAGAGTTTTGTAACGATCCAGACTCATTAAAACCAATATGCCCATTACCACCAATTCCAAGAATTTGAAGATCGATTCCGCCCAAAGCTTCAATTTTAGCTTCATAATCGTGGCAATAATCTGCAATTTGTTCTTTTGTTAAAAGTCCATCCGGAACATGAGCGTTTTCAGGTAAAATATCGACATGATCAAACAGTAATTCTTTCATAAAACGAACATAACTGTTGATAGAATTTGGCTCCATTGGATAATATTCATCCAGGTTAAAACTAATTACGTTCTTAAAACTTAAACCTTCTTCTTTATGCAAACGTACTAATTCTGCATATAATCCTTTTGGAGAAGAACCGGTTGCAAGACCTAAAATACAAGGCTTGTTTTCTTTTTGTTTGGATTGAATTAAAGCTGCAATTTCCTGAGCAACCGCTTTTGAAGCATCATTTGAATTTTCAAAAACAACTGTATTGATGTTTTCGAATCGTTTCTCGAACCCCGTTGCTTTGTCGATTTTACTTTTTAACATGATATAGTCTTTTTTTTAATTTCTCTCGTTAAATTTTCCAACTTCGGTATTTATGACCTTTTACAGCATAAAAAAGAATCATTAAATAAGATGGTAACAACATTAAATACGCAATCTGATTTCCGCTTTTTGAAATTGCTGCGGTTCCGTTTGCAATATTTGATGCGTTTATATTTTCTGTGATCATTCCGTAAAACAAAGGAAAAATAGCTCCTCCAATGATTCCCATGATCAAAATTGCGCTTCCAATTTTAGTATATCCTCCTAAATCTTCTAATGCCATTGGCCAAATTGCGGGCCAGCAAAGTGCATTTGCCAAACCTAATAATGCTACTAAAAGCAATACAACTGGCAAGTTTGGAATTCCAGGCAACTGAATCATTATTTTTGGCGAAATCAAAACTATTGTCAATACTAAAATCAAACCTAAAACTCCTGACGCTTTCAAGGCTGTAACTTGCGAAACATATTTAGGTATTAATGTGATTCCTAATATATACCCCACAACCATTGCCGACATTGTGAAAGAGGTTAATTTTAAATAAAAATTCCCTTCTGTTCCATATACTCCAAGTTCTTTTCCGAAACCTCCAATAGAATCTCCGGCTAAAACTTCGGCAGCCAAATACAACATTAAAGTGATTACGCCTAAAACCAATTGCGGACGTCTGAATGCATTTCTGATTTGCTTAAAAATACTCAAATGCGTTACATTTCCGTCTTCATCCAAATCGATTTCAGGAAGTGGCGACAGCTTTACCATCAACGCCAAAACCATAATAATCAATCCCATATAAAGATATGGTCTTTGCAATTGTAATGCAAGTGAATTTAAAGCATTTGTCTTTGAAACGGAATCCAATAATGCAATTTTATCTGCTGTAAACTCCTGCATATTAGACAAAACCAGAGCTGTCAATATAAGCGGTGCAACAAATCCGGCTAATTTATTGGCAATTCCTAAAACACTAATTCTCGCCGCAGCACTTTCTCTTGGACCAATAACGACTACATACGGATTTGATGCAGTCTGCAAAATTGCCAAACCTGTTCCCATTACAAATAATGCAATTAAAAACAATAAAAAAGTTCTGCTTTCGGCCGCTGGGTAAAACATAAATGCGCCCGCTGCAATGATTAATAATCCTAATGAAATACCATTTTTATACCCTACTTTTTCAATTACCCACGATGATGGAATTGCCATTACAAAATAGGCAATGTAAAAAGCAAAAGTTACAAAATAAGCCTGAGAAGAAGTCAACTCACATGCCAACTGAAAAAATGGAATTAATGGTCCGTTTAACCAGGTTACAAAACCCAGAATAAAAAATAATGCAGTTAAGATTATCATCGGAATAATAGTACTCCTCTTGTCTATATGTAATGCACTTTCAATGTTTGACATAATACTTTTGGTTGATTGTTAATAGATTAGTGGTTTTCTCAATCTAAAATAGCATCAACTTTTTTTTGCAAATATATCGCAATTAAAACACGGATTAATGCATTTTTTTTGCAATTTCAAAACAAAAATAGTCTAATAAGTTATACTTATCCGTAAATTAGATATCAATTTTTTGTTAATTCTTTTTAGTTGCCCCAGTCCAAAACTGGATAATATTGTTGCAAATAGGCTTTTACATCGGCAATATCTTCTTTTGCAGTTAGATCCGGAACATGCTCAGAAAACGGAATTCCCAAGGTTGTATTTGGGTTTTCTTTTACCGAATTTAATAACACTGTTGGCAATTCTTTTTCGTCTCTTTCAGGGTGAACCGGGCAATTTTTAAGATGTGAATATAAAGTGCTTCCATTAAATTTAAAAGCATTCATACTTACTCTTATTTTTCCTTCAACATCTTTATAATCATTTAAAACATCTGCCGAAGGTTTTTCTAAAATGTCTAATAACTGATTATTTTTATCCAATTTGGCAATAGCAAAACGCGAAATTCTTTCAGAAGGAAATTCCAATGCGTCACGATCATAAGCAATAAAAGCGTTTGGACTATTGGTTTCTCTTAAGGCTAATAAGGCTTTCGCCGAATATAAATTATCGCTGTTACAAACCGAATATTGTTGTGAATTCAACTCCGGAAATTGTTCTACTGCCTGAAACAAAGCGTCGGCAGTACCAAATGGTTTTACCCTACCTTCGGGAATATATTGTACGGCAAATGAAATAGTAAGTCCGTGAAAATCATTATTGATATTCTGGCTTCCGTAAAACTCCTTGAACAACTCCCCTTGTTCCCCAATAATAATGTAGATGTTTTTATATCCCGCTTTTTTAGCATTCAATAAAAGATAATCTAATAAAGGTCTTCCGCTTGCGCCAACACCTATTAAACCTTTGCTTCTTTCGTTTGCCTGAGCAATTTCTTCGGGAGATAAATTATCTAAAACTGCTTCTTTTTTCATGCGGGAAGATGCTCCACCCGCAAGAATAACTAAATTGTTGTGCATACTTATTTTTTAAATTTCAATATTTTCAATAACTCTCACACCCGGATCTACAGACACAGCATAAGCTTCCTGAGCTCCGGCTTTTAAAATAGCTTCGATTACCGAATCTTCTTTTTTAGGATCGGCAATTACAACAATACTTCCGCCGCCGCCTGAACCTACAATTTTAGCTCCGTAAGCACCAGCTCGCAAAGCTGCATTGATCATATCATCGATTCTTGGAACTGTAATTTTCAATAAATCACGCAAAACTTCATGATGCTGATTCATTAATTCTCCTATTTTTTTAAGGTCTAAAACTGGCTTTTCGAACTCTTTTAAAGCTTCTTTAGTATAATGATAATTTTTTAAAGCGGCTTCAAAAAACGGAATCAATCGGTCTGGCAAGCAGTTCCTATAACGATCTATATCTTCTATTTTAGAAGAGTGTAAATCAAAATCAGGGAAATTTTGCTTGACAATTCCAATAGACATTAAAGCATTTCCTTTTACTTCACCAAGTAATCCAATTGTTTCTTTTGGAACTCCGGAAACTCCGGTAATTAAACCTTTTAATTCTGTTCCAATAATTTTATACGAGAAAGGATCTTTTGTATTTATAAACACAATATTCCCTGCTCCAATACTAAAATGATCCATCATTCCGCCCGGTTCACCGTGTTCTAAAACCTCAGATTCGTATCCAATTTTCGAAATAAATTCTGGTGTTACTTCATGATCAACTCCAAAAGCGGTAATTAAAAAACGAATCCACGCCATTAATAACGCTGATGAACTTGATGTTCCTGAATTAATAGGAATATCTCCGGTTATTGTAATAGTATAACCTATATTGGGTACACAACCATATCTGCGCAATACCCGCAATGATGAAGCAAAATAATCTCTGGGTTTTAATTTATCGAAAGTTGCATCAATATCAATGATACGAACTTCACCAATATCAATCATATTCAGAACAAATGCGCGGGTCTCATTTTGTTCAGCAGTTAGTTTTATATTTCTATCGATTGCACAGGCTATAACCGGCAATCCTAAATAATCCTGATGATCTCCAAAGAGACATGTCCGGCCTGGGGCTAATGAAGTAATTTTTTTCACTTGAAAATTATATAACAAAACACTGTAAAACAACAAGTTACAATGCTAATTGGTTAAGGATTTATTCTAGTTTTCTGGTTTTGATTCTACGAAACTATAGATTATATTTTTATAAAACAAGAAAAAAACAAAAAATGTGCTCGAACACACTAAATAAATGTTCTCGAGCACACTAAATAATTCTTACAGAATTTTTGAAATAATTAAATCAAAGTTTCTATATTTGCTTATATGGATAAAAAGTACACAATTAAGGATATAGCAAAAATGGCTGGAGTCTCTAAAGGAACTGTAGACCGGGTTTTGCACAATAGAGGAAAAGTATCTCCGGCAGCATTGGATAAAATAAACGAAGTTCTGAACGTTATTGACTATCAGCCGAACTTAATTGCCCGAAATTTAAAAAACACAAAAGTTTACAGAATCTGTGTTTTACTACCTGATCCGGAAATTGACTCTTACTGGCTTCCTTGTGTAAACGGAATTCAGGAAGCGATAACAGAGTTTAAAGCTTATAGTGTGGTTATTGAAACGCATTATTTTAATCCGGAAAGCACTAAATCGTTTTTAAATGCAAACGAAAATATTATAAAACAATCTCCGGATGCAGTTTTGATCGCTCCCTTTTTCTATAAAGAAACACTCGAAGTATTAAAACAATACGACGAATTGAATATTATAGTGAATACTTTTAACAATCAAATTGAAGGCAAATCTATCAAAAGTTTTGTTGGACAGGATTTGTTTAAAAGTGGTCGCGTAGCTGCAAGTTTAATGAACTTGATTTTAAGCGATGGTCAAATTGCAATTATACATATTGACGAAAGCCTTAAAAATGCCGTTCACATGCAGGAAAAAGAAAAAGGTTTTAGAAGTTACTTCAGCGAAAAAAACACTTCTAATTTTGCGCTGACAACTCTAAAATTAAAACATCCAAATGTTGAAACTAAGTTTTCGACTTTTCTGGAAGAAAACCCAAACTTGAAAGGAATTTTCATTACAACTTCAAAAGCCTATCAAATTGCCTCTATCCTATCTTCTTTAAAAGATAAAAAGATTGCGATTATTGGTTACGATTTGGTTGAAAAAAATGTAAACTTCTTAAATCAGGGATTGGTTCATTTTTTAATTCACCAAAATCAAAAAAGACAAGCTTATCTTGGTGTCAGTACTTTAGTAGAGCATTTTTTATTCCGAAAAGATATTCCTGAAACAATTTTACTTCCTATTGATATTATCAATGTAGAGAATGCTTCATTTTATATTTCTTAGTGTTGTTTGCCACGAAGTCACAAAGACGCTAAGTTTATAAATGGCACACGAATTTTGCGGATTAAACGGGTTTTCGCTGTTTTTTTCAAACCTTAACTAAAAAAAACAGCAAAAACCCGTTCAATCCAATTAATCCGCGAGCAAAACCTTTGCACCTTTGCCTCTTTGAACCTTTGCCCCTTTCTCAAAAACCTATTCCATCAAAATAAATTTCCCAAAAGAAGAAGCAATATGAAAATTAGGCGTTTCGGTATTTGGGTTTACCCACGAAATCCAGGTTGCGTCGTATTGCAGATTTTCGACCAGAGAAAATTTTGCCCTAAAAACTCCTGCTTCGATTGTATTGTTCTTAATTAAATTTAAATCTTCTAAGGACTGAATACTAATTCGGCCTTCGACACAAAATGAAGTTTCCTCTTTTGAAGCTTTTACTTCTATATCCTTTTTAGACCATTTCCAGTTAAAATCGAAATTCTTGTTCGGTCGCGCTTCAAAATCCATTATTCTTGCTGCGGTGTCCATTTCAAGGCAATAATAAGGGTTTAAGGAATCATTTGTACGAAAGAAAAGCTCTACTCTATCTGAATTTCCGATGCTATCAAAACTATCATCTTTTCGATCGATATAAATAGCAGTATCAAAAACCCTGAAATTAAAAAAGAGATTTTCAAGATCCCAAAGTGCTCTAAACTCTATTTTAGAGAAAGAATCATTTTTCCAGGGTGAAGAAAAATCAGTTAAACAATTTGCTTTTTCCCACAAAGCCAAATCTAAAATTTCACTCGATTTTTTCTGATTTTTATCTATTAAAACTACCTGATATTCTTTCACAATTTTAACTCTTAAATTTTGTTAATTTTTTGTTTTCCTAAAAATTGAAAAAGCCCTAAAATGTAGTACCATTTTTGACATTTTTAAGAAGGACTAATATAGTTTAAAGTTCTTAAAAAAAGTAGCTTCTTTTTTAATAAAATAAAATCAGTAAAAATCATTTTTTCTGTTAAATAAATCCATAAGAAAAGCCTGTTTAATTATTATAAATTAGATCTGGTAATTACGAATTTCATAAGATTTTACAAGATCTATATTTATAATGTATATAAATATAGATTTGAACTAAAATAACCTCAAATATAGAAGGGCTTTTATTTCCAAAACATTTTATAATAATCACATCATTTTATGTCAAAAAAAACGTTTTGCATAATTTTATGTGCTCGAGAACATAAATTTTGTGTGTTCGAGCACATTTTTTGTGCTTTTTCTTGTTTTATAAAAATATAATCTATAGTTTCGTCAAGTATTAATCTTAAAACTAAGTTAATTAAGAAAAAAATTAAGCGTTTTTGGCACTCAAAAATGGAAGAAAAGTTGACAAAACAGCCTTCAATTAAAGCGAAAATGAGCGACTGTCTTTAAGAAGAAAATAATTCCATTTAAAACCGAATAAAATGAGACGATAAATTTTCGATCAAAAAAGAAATCTAAAACCTACAAACAAGAAAAAACAAATTAATCATTAACCAAAACCAATTTTAGTATGAAATTATTAACCCAAAAAAAGCCAAGGGATTTTCGGATTAAGAATGTATCCAATAAAGAAATCAAACTCACGATTCTTTCCTTATTAGCTTTAACGTTTCAGGCTACTACAGCTTCATCAATACATACATCAACTAGAAACAATGTAGCTGTGTTTTTTGAAAAAACGGTAAAAGGTAAAGTAACAGATCAAAACGGACTTCCATTACCTGGTGCAAACGTAGTTGTGAAAGGAACCTCTAAAGGTGTTCAAACTGATGTTGACGGAAGTTTTGTAATTACAGTTCCTGATAATGCGACCAAACTTATTGTAACTTATATTGGTATGGAGGATCAGGAAATAACAATAGGAAGTGCACCTTTAAAAATTGTCATGAAAGAGGCAGGACAAAAATTAGAGGAAATCGTAATTGGATACGGAAAAGCGAAGAAAAAAGACCTTACGGGTTCTGTTGCTTCGGTTGGAAAAGACAACTTGAACTTAGGAGGAACGGTTTCGAATGTTGGACAAGCTTTACAAGGACGCGCGTCCGGAGTTCAGGTACAGCAAAACAGTTACGCTCCTGGAACTAGTCCAACTATCGTAATTAGAGGAGGAAACTCTATTACGAGTTCAAATGCTCCTTTGTATGTAGTCGATGGTTTTATTACCAGCACAGGGGGATCTATTAGCCCAAATGATATCGAGAGTATTCAAATCCTTAAAGATGCTGCTTCTACGGCAATTTATGGTTCACGTGGTGGAAATGGAGTTATCATGATTACTACCAAAAAAGGAAAATCTGGTAAAATGCAGATTGAAGGCGAAATTTCAGATGGTTTTCAAAACATTATTCAGGAGCCATCCTTATTAAACGGACAACAATACGCTTCTATTCAAAATGCAATTGCTGCTGAAAACGGCAGACCGGCAGTTTTTCCAGCGAGTTTTCCTATTGCCAATACCAATTGGTTTGAGGCTGCTACTCGTCCGGGTGAAGTATTAAACAGAACGCTTACTTTTAGCGGAAGCGATAAAACATCCAAATTTTTCTTATCCGGAAATTATCTAAAACAAACCGGAGCAATAGAAAATACTGATTTCAAAAGATATACTGTACGTATTGGAGCTGAGAAAAAATTTACTGACAAAGTAACCGTAGGAACCAATGTTTATGGTGCTGCGAGCGATGGAAATAATAGTGATTTTGGTGACAATATATTATCACCAATGTTTTCTATCCAAACTGCTCCTCCGGCAATCCCAATTTACAATGCCGACGGTTCTTACTACAAGTATCAAGGAAAAGATAATGCTTTGGCTCTTTTATTAGAACCAACAGATCATATCATTAACCGCCTTGTAAACGGAAATATGTTTATGGATTATGAAATCATCAAAGGTTTAACCTACCACTTTGGAGCTGGTGCTGAATGGCAGGAAAACATTGAGGGTAAATATACACCACGAACTCTTGTTGCCGGTGCTGCGTTAAACGGTACAGGATCTGAAGAAAACAAAACTTATTTTAGATGGACTACAGAACAATATTTAACCTATAAATTTAATATAAAAGAGAGAAATTCTTTCACAGCAATGCTTGGAACATCAAATCAAAAAGATACCTATGAAAGAATGAAAGCTTCGGGATCTGGTTTTGCGAATGATGTATTAACTTATTACAATCTTGAAAGTGCTTCTGTTTATCTAAAACCTGAAACTCAAAAACAAGAAACAAAACTGGGCTCCTATTTTGGAAGGTTAAGTTATTCTTTTGATGACAGATATCTAGCTTCCTTTACCTATAGATTAGATGGATCTTCTCGTTTTGGTCCAAATAACAGATACGGTCAATTCCCTTCAGGAGCTGTTGCATGGAGAATCTCAAAAGAGGCGTTTATGCAAAATTTAGAGGCTCTTTCAGAACTAAAACTAAGAGTAAGTTATGGTGTTACAGGAAGTGATGGAATATTAGATTATTTATACTACGCTAATCTTGCTCCTTGGAATGTCACTATTGGTGATGGCTCTTTTGTAGGCGGTAATGAACCAAAAAATTTATCGAATCCTGATTTAAAATGGGAACAACAAGCTCAAACCAACATTGGTTTAGATATGGGGTTCTTTAACGACAGACTTACTGCTACAATTGATGTTTACAAAAAGAGAACTACAGATGCTCTTTTGGATGTGCCTATTGGAGGATGGTGGGGATTCAATACTCAAACACTTAACTCGGGTACAGTTGATAATAAAGGAATTGAATTGGGTATAAGCAGTGAAAATTTCAAAAATGATAAATTCTACTGGAGAACCTCCTTAAACGTTGCGTATAATAAACAAAAGGTTGTTTCACTTGCAGACAATGTTAAAATAATCAGTGTTAATACTTCTAACCCAAGCGGCACCGTTTCTGGTCGTGAATTTACAAGATTGGAACCAGGAAAAGAAATGGGATTATTATACGGATTTAAATATGCCGGAGTAGTAAAAACGGGAGAAGTTTATGCTCCACAGCCATTATCTAAACCTGGAGATCCTAAATATGAGGATTTAGATGGTGATGGATTAATTACAGCAGCAGACAGAACTTATTTAGGAAATTCAACTCCACATTACATTGTTGGTTTTAATAATGATTTTAGATTCGGGAATTTTGATGTGAATATCTTTTTCCAAGGTGCTCTAGATTACTCTGTTTACAATATGACTAAAATGGTTGGAGAATCAAGCACCAGTACAGATGCTTTGAATCGTTGGGTTGCCGGAACAAATGAAAACACAGATATTCCGAGAGACGGTTACTACAAAAGTACCTACGGAAGTTATGTAAATTCAAGATTTGTTGAGGATGCATCTTATTTGCGTCTGAAAAACTTATCTATCGGATATTCTATTCCGGAAAGCATCTTAAAACCAACAAAATTCATTGATAACATAAGATTGTATGCTATAGGCCAAAATTTATTGACAATTACAAATTATTCCGGAAATGATCCTGAAATAAATGGACACGTAGGTAATGCCAGAGCACAAAATCTTGGTGGAGGAATTGATTTTAACTCTTTCCCGGCTTCGAGAACATTTATATTAGGAATCAAAATAGCAATTCATTAATAGCTTTTTCAATAACATTAAATTCATCACAATGAAAAAATATACAATATTATTGCTTTTACTTGCTGCAGGTTTACAATATTCCTGCAACGAGGACCTGGATCCTAAAGTATATAGCAGTTTGAACACTACAAATGGGTATCAAACCAAATCAGATGCTATTGCTGCCGTTAATTCTATTTACGGCAGATTAAAAGGACCTTCTGTAGGAGATAACTTTTCGTACTGGGCAACCCGACATTTTGCTCTAACAGATATTGCAACAGATTTAGGTCATTGCCAGTTTGGCGGAGATCCGGGACAACTATCATTAGGAACATGGAATTCAGCAAATGGCTTACTCCTGGAAGACTGGAATGCCATGTATAAACTGATTGCAAATGCTAATACTGCGATTTATTATATAGGAAGGATGTCTTCAATCTCAGAAATTGAAAAAGCACAGTTTATTGCTGAGGCTAAATTTCTAAGAGCATCTTCTTATATGGATTTAACAGATTCTTGGGGGCCGGTTATTTTAATGACTGAAGATAACGTGGCAAATCCAAAATATCTGGAACAAACAGCGCCAACATCTGTCGAAAAAATTGATGAATTTATTATCAAAGACCTTACGGAAATTGCTCTTGTTTTACCTGCTAATTATAAGGAAAACATAATCTATGGATCTAATGATGTTGGTCGTGCTACAAAAGGTGCAGCGCTTACTTTATTAGCAAAATTATACCTACGCAGCCACGATTGGCAAAAAGTAGCAACGCTTACACAACAAGTAATGAATCTTGGAGAATACAGCCTTTATCCTTCTTACTTAGGTCTATTTAAAGAAAGTAACAAATGGTGCAGCGAAAATATTTTCTCTTCATTAAGTGATGCCAACACAAACGGAACGGAATTACTGAACCACTTTGGACCAACTGATCATCCCGTTGTTCAAAACAGATGGCAATATTATACGGTGAACTGGGATTTTTACAACACTTTTGGTAACGAAGATGATCGTAAACAATGTTTCTTTCCGGAATTTATGGGTTCAGATGGTTTACTACACAAACAAGCTCCAACATTAGGCGCAGAACCACCAGCAGGACAATTGTATATGCCGGATGTATCAACCAGAAAATATGCTGATGATGAAACTACAACTTATTATGATGGACATAGTGTGAACATTCTTCGTTATGCTGATGTATTATTAAGCAGAGCTGAAGCCTTAAACGAAATTAGCGGTCCAACAACTGAAGCTATTGGCCTTATCAATCAGGTTAAAGCAAGATCACATGCCAAACAATTGGTTTTAGGCGATTACAATCAGAGTTCGCTGAGAGATGCTATTTTGCAAGAAAGAGGATGGGAACTTTTCTACGAAGGAAAACGTCGTGCAGATTTAATCAGAATGAACAAATATGATGTTCTTGTAAATGCCTATCATCTAAGAGTTGGTGAAGCAGCATTAGTTAAAATGCCACAAAATAAATATTATACTTATCCACAAAGTCAGGTTGATCTTAACCCTAATTTAAGCAATGCCGACAGACAATAAGTAAAATTTCAATCAAGAATAGACAGTTAAAATGTTCTGTCTATTCTTGATTTTTTAAACAAAATAAGTACTTTTCTGTTTCACTAAAGAAACCTTTCAGATGATCAAAAAATTAGTATTAAAATGGAGTTTTGTTTTGGCACTTCTTGCAATGGCAAGCTGTTCTCAAAATCAGGGTAATATTATCTCAAATATCAACATTGGGACTCATAGCAACAACGAATTGAAGATTCAGATCGATGTTACTACGAAGGACGATGCTCAGGTATATGCAGAATATTGGTCTGATAAAAAAGGAATAAAAAGCAAAATAACATCTCCCGTTTCAAAAAATGGTTTCAAACATTCCTTAATACTTTGTAATATTACTCCAGAAACTGACTATAGTTTTCAGTTGATTACAATTCAGGGAGAAAACAAAAACACAAGTAAACTTTATACTTTCAAATCAAGAAGATTACCAGAATGGCTGCAAAAACAATTCAAGGCAAATTGCCCAAAACCGGAACTTTTACCTAAAAACTTCAAAAGTGGTTTTATGCTTTTGGCAAAAAGAGAAACACCGGGAGTTGCCTATATTATTGATTATAAAGGAAATTTAAGATGGTATCATACCGTTGAAGGAACAGGATTTAAAGTGACTCATTTTACCAAAGAGCAAACGATACTTTCTATTTTAGGAAAAAATGATGAACCAACAAGTTACGGAAGTGAGATTCTGGAAATCAACTTACAAGGCGATACTTTAACACACATTAAAAAAGGGCAAGGCGATTTTAAACAAGTGATTCATCACGAAATCATTAAAAAATCGGCTAACGAAATTGTGACTTTATTTGTTGATGCCAGAATAACCGATTTAACTAAAATTGGTGGAAAACAAAAAGACACGATCAACGGTGACGGAATTCTTATTTTGGATAAAAAAGGAAAACAAATCTGGAAATGGAGCGTTTTTGATGACTTGGATCCAATGAAAGACAAAGCATTATTAAAAACCAAAAAAGACTGGATGCACGCCAACAGTCTGAATTATGATAAAGATGGAAACTTTTTGATTTCATTCTACAATAACGGTCAGATTTGGAAAGTTGATTCAAAAACCGGAAAAGTAATCTGGAAATTAGGAAAAGGCGGAAACCTGAAAATGTCTACCGATAGTAATTTTTCACAAGCTCATGCCGCGCACATAAATGCCGAAGGAAGTTTGATGTTTTTTGATAATGGTGTAGACAAAAAACAATCCTCAGTTTATGGTCTTAAAGTAGATGAAAAAGTAAAATCTGCAAAACTGGATTTCCATATAAACCTTCCAAAAGACATTTATAATGATCGAATGGGAAGCGCCTATATGATTGACAAAGATGCCATATTGGTTTGTTGTTCAAAAAGACACATCACGGTTTTAACCAATAAAAAAGGAGTTTTACTTTGGGCTTTAGAGTCTGAGATACCTCCTTATCGCGTACAATTTATTCCAGAAGAGAACCTAAAACCTTTTCTTCTCAATTAATTTTTCTCCTAACAGGTTTTTAAAACCTGTTAGGTATAAATAGACAACAGAAATACCTAACAGGTTTTAAAAACCTGTTAGGATAATGATATAGATTAAAAATTTTACAACATGAAAAAAATAATTCTTATTGGTATATTTTCAGCATTGCCAATTGTTGTTTTCAATTCTTGCAATACTACAACATCACAAACATTAGCATCAAAAACTGCCGATGATGATTCGTACATCACAATCGATACGTCTAAAATTCCGGACGATCAATTTGGTGAATCCGTTCGTTATGGAAGAGAATTGATGATGAAAACAGCTTATTATATTGGTCCAAACGGAATTAAAGGAAAATATTTGGGCAATAAAATGAATTGTACCAATTGCCATCAGGACGCCGGAACAAAACCTCATGCTTTCAATTTAATGTCTTCACATGACAATTATCCGCAATATCGCGGACGTGAAAATAAAGTTTTAACACTTGCTGAACGTGTTAATAATTGCATTATGAGACCTCATTCCGGAAAACCACTTCCGCTTGACAGTAAAGAAATGGTGGCTTTTTTATCGTACTTTAAATGGATCAGTAAATTTGTTCCTAAAGACGGAGATTTTAAAGGTGCTAAAAACTTAGAAATAGAATTTCCAGATGTAGCCGCAAGTCCGGAAAGAGGAAAAGAGCTATTTGTTGAAAATTGTGCCCGTTGCCACGGAAATAATGGCGAAGGAGTTTACAATGCTGATAAATCTGGTTATACTTACCCTCCGCTTTGGGGAGAATATGGATATCAGCCGGGTTCAAGCATGCACAGAGTTATCAAACAAGCGCAATGGCTAAAAAGCAATATGCCGTATGACAAAGTAACTTTAGGAAAACCTTACCTTACAGATATGCAGGCACTTGATATTGCCGCATTTGTAAATGATGATGCAATACACGAAAGACCAAACCCAAAAACATTTGATTATCCTAACAAAATGGGCAAACCAATCGATTACTCACATAGCCCTTTTCAGGATAACTTTACAGAAGAACAACATAAATATGGCCCATACAAACCCATCATTGCCTACTGGAAAAAGAATGGATGGAAAGCCGTTTACTAACTTATTAACTACGCATACTTTTTAAACCTGAACAATAAAACAATGAAACCAAACCTAAAAAACAGACAGATTTTAAGTAGAATATTGATCATGTGTCTTTGCATTTTCAGTATTCCATTGGCTGCACAACAAATAAAATATACAGATGGCAATGACAGCTGGAATCCTAATTTGTTAGGGAATCACCGTGTTGTAGTCGAATTTACCGGCAAAGATAATGTTGCAAAAACAACAATCGAATGGCGCAGAAGAGACGAAAAACCGGAATCAAAAAGAATCATTGTTCAAGATGCTTCAGGAAAAGAAATTCAGAACATAAAAACCGCTGATATCAACAGAGAAAAAGGTACGATTTACTTTGAGCCTCTTTCAGGAAAAGGAATTTATTACGTGTATTACATGCCTTATATTGATGAAGGCGACGCTAATTATCCTAAAGGAGTTTACGCAAAACCAGAAGATAAAGCTGATGCACAATGGCTGGGAAAAATCAAATCTAATTTAGCTGATAATTGTACCGTTAAAGAAATTCAGAGTGTAAATGCTTTCAATAGTTTTTACCCAATGGAAGTTATTGCAACTGCCGCAGAAACAAATGATATTGTTGCAAAAAACAGCGGAAATTCTTTCTTAGTTTTCCCGGAAGACAGATTGTATTCTATTAGAATGAGAAATGATTTGCCACAAAGATGGATTCAAAAAGGAGTTCAAAGCACTTTTGCAGATACCGCTTTAAAAGGAGAATATTTGGCATTTCAATTGGGCGTTTATGCACTACAAGATTTAGGAAATGTAAAAGTTACTTTTTCAAATTTAATCAGTACTAACGGAGCTCTAATTGAAGCAAAAGATATAAGCTGTATCAATACAGATGGGGTTCGTTATGACGGATCTCCTTTTATTGCAAATGTTTCTGTATTAAAAGGAAAAGTACAGGCAATGTGGTGCGGAATCGATGTTCCTCAAACCGCAGCGGCAGGAAATTATACCGGAAAAGCTACTGTAACTGCTGACGGAAAATCTACCGTAATCAACCTTCAAATAAAAGTGACTGATGAAGTGACTAAAAACGGAGGAATTGATTCTCCTGAGAAAATGACACGCCTTAAATGGTTAAACTCAACATTAGCACAAGAAAATACCGTAATTGCACCTTATACGCCACTTGTTGTAAAAGATTCTGAAATTTCATTGTTAGGAAGAAAATTAGTTTTAGGTTCAAACGGATTTCCTTCACAAGTTCAGACTTATTTTACGCCCGAGATGACATCGGTTGGTACAAAAGCCAATGATATTTTGAGCGCTCCTTTAGCCTTTCATTTTGTAGATGCTTCAGGAAAAGAATCCTTACAATGGAAAAACACAGGAATTAAATTCCTGAAAAAAGAAGCCGGAACTGTTTCCTGGGAAAGTGTTTCTACTTCTCAATCTGTTCAAATGGATGTAAATGCTTCAATTGAATTTGATGGTTTTTTACATTACACTGTAAAAATTACAGCTCTTGAAGATGTTACTTTTAATGATATTAATTTCCAATTGCCTTTTCAGCCAACATCTGCAAAATACATGATGGGATTAGGTCAAAAAGGTGGAGATCGTCCTGCTACTTTCGACTGGAAATGGGATGTTGCGCATAAAAACCAAGATGGCGCATGGATTGGAAACGTAAATTCAGGATTGCAATTTTCATTGAGAGATGAAAAATACAGTCGTCCGTTGAATACTAATTTCTATCTTCAAAAACCATTATTATTACCAACTTCCTGGGGTAACGAAAGTAAAGGTGGAATCACAATTGCATCAAACCCAAAATCAGTTTTAGTAAATGCGTACAGCGGAGCTCGCAGCATGAAAAAAGGCGATGTTTTATACTATAATTTTAATTTATTGATTACACCTTTCCATAAAATTGACACTGATTTTCAATGGAATACTAAATTCTATCACAAATACTCTCCAATTGATACCATTGCAAAAACTGGCGCAACGGTAATCAATATTCACCATGCAAATGCCATAAATCCTTATATCAATTATCCTTTTATCGAATTTAAAAAGATGAAAAGTTATATCGATGAAGCACATGAAAAAGGATTAAAAGTTAAGATTTACAACACCGTTAGAGAAGTTTCGAACAAAGCTTATGAAACTTTTGCATTAAGAAGTTTAGGTCACGAAATCTATTCTCCAGGAAAAGGCGGTGGATTCTCATGGTTGCAGGAACATGTTGGTGACGATTATATCGCAGCTTGGTTTGTACCTGAAATTAAAGATGCTGCAATCGTAAACAGCGGTATGAACCGTTGGCATAATTATTATGTTGAAGGAATGAATTGGTTAACACAAAACGTTGGTATCGACGGAATTTATCTTGATGATGTTGCTTTTGACAGAATCACGATGAAACGTGTAAAAAGAGTTCTTACCAAAGATGGTCACCCGGGAATTATCGATTTACACAGTGCAAATCAATACAATAAAAGCGACGGATTTAACAATAGTGCCAACTTATATATGGAACACTTTCCGTACATCAATAAACTTTGGTTTGGAGAATATTTTGATTACGAAAAAAATCAACCTGACTTTTTCTTAACAGAAGTAAGCGGAATCCCTTTTGGATTAATGGGCGAAATGTTGCAAGACGGAGGAAATCCATGGAGAGGAATAGTATTTGGAATGACGAACAGAATGCCTTGGAGCCACAATGCAGACCCAAGACCAATCTGGAAATTATGGGATACTTTTGGAATCAAAGGTTCTGAAATGATTGGATACTGGAGCGAAAACTGTCCGGTAAAAACAAACAACGATAAAGTTTTGGCAACCGTTTACAAAAAGAACGGTTCGACATTAATTTCGATTGCAAGCTGGGCAGATTCTGATGTAAAAGTAAAACTAACAATCGACTGGAAAAAACTAGGAATCAATCCTGCAAAAGCAACAATAACAGCTCCGGAAGTTGCTAATTTCCAACCGGCACAGACTTTTACTGCAAAAGACGAATTGCCTGTAACAAAAGGAAAAGGATGGTTGTTAATTGTTAAATAATATGAAATAATTGCCCGTATTATTTGTCATTTCGAGGAACGAGAAATCACATCCAGAGAGCAACGAACCGTGAATACGTAATGCGATTTCTCGTTCCTCGAAATAACAAGATTGGGTTTTGATTACGAATGATGGATTGAAATCCATCCCTACAATATATCTTGTTCCTGCAGAACTCCTCGAACGAAGATTTCATTAATACAAAAACTAAATTTGGTTGCTTTTTAATTCAAAAAAAACAACCAAATTAACTAACCAAATAACCACAAAATAGCTCCATATGAAACTTAAACCTTTCTTATCAATTCTACTCTTTGGAAGCCTGTTTGCCAACGCACAAAATAAACCCACTATAAAAGAATACAAAAAAGTATTCACGACCTATCCGTTTTCAGACCCTGACCCTATTCCTAAACCGGATACAAAAGTCTATCCGTATTTTCGTTTTGATGGTTTTACAGATAAACCTGTGCAGAAAGAATGGAAAGTTATCGAACTTGAAAACGATTATATCAAATTAATGATTCTGCCTGAAATTGGCGGAAAAGTTTGGTCGGCTATAGAAAAATCAACCGGAAAAGATTTTGTTTACAACAATCACGTCATCAAATTTAGAGATATTGCGATGCGCGGTCCGTGGACAAGCGGCGGTGTTGAAGGGAATTACGGAATTATTGGGCATACGCCAAATTGTGCTACCCCAGTAGATTATACAACTATTACAAGACCTGACGGAAGTGTAAGTTGCGTTATTGGAGTTTTGGATTTATTGACGCGCACATCTTGGAAATTGGACATCAATTTGCCAAAAGACAAAGCTTATTTTACCACAAATTCATTTTGGTTTAACGCAACCGAAACAGAGCAGCCTTATTATACGTGGATGAATACCGGTATAAAAGCTTCAGAAAACTTACAATTTATATATCCCGGACAAAGTTATATTGGTCATAATGGCGAACACAATCCGTGGCCAGTTGATAAAAAAACCGGCAAAGATTTATCATTCTATAAAAACAATAATTTTGGTGGTTATAAATCGTATCACGTTTTTGGTAAATACGATGATTTCTTTGGCGGATATTACCATGACGAAGATTTCGGGATGGGACGATACGGTAATCACGATGACAAACCCGGCAAGAAAATATGGATCTGGGGATTGTCTCAACAAGGTATGATTTGGGAAAAATTATTGACCGACACTGACGGACAATATGTAGAAGTTCAAAGCGGAAGATTATTCAATCAGGCGAGCGAAGGCAGTAATTTAACGCCTTTTAAACAACGCTCTTTTGCGCCTTATCAAACTGATTCGTGGACAGAATACTGGTTTCCGGTAAAACAAACTAAAGGTTTTGTAAAAGCTAATAATTATGGAGCCGTAAATGTAAAAAACGAAAATGGCTGGTTGAAAATCTACTTTTCTCCACTTCAAAAACTAAACGAAAAATTAGAAGTTTTTGATAACGATAAGAAAATCTATTCTAAAGATATTTCGGTAAACACCTTACAAGTTTTCAAAGATTCAATTCAGATTTCGGTTAACGAAAACAAATTAAGATTGACACTTGGCGGAAATAAATTGGTTTGGAATTCGGCTCTGGAAGATGGTAATTTGGCTCGACCATTAGAAGTTCCAAAAGATTTCGATAATAATTCGGTTTATGGATTATATCTGCAAGGAAAAAATTATATCAGTTTTAAAGATTATGTAAAAGCAGAAGAAAATCTGAATGCCTGTCTTAAAAAAGATCCAAACTACGCTCCTGCTCTATCTGCTTTGGCCTCTTTACAAATTAGAAAATTGCAATACAAAGAAGCTGTAATTTCAGCAAGTAAAGCGCTGTCAATAGACACTTACGATCCTGCTGCCAATTATTATTATGGTCTTGCAAATCTGCATTTAGGAAATATAACGGATGCTAAAGACGGTTTTGATATTGCTGCGGCTGGTGTTGAATTCCGCAGTCCCGCCTACACCGCTTTGAGCAAAATTTACTTTAGTGAAAACGATCAGGCAAAAGCGATTGAATATGCCGAGAAAAGTTTGCTAAACAATCAATACAATCTCGAAGGTTTACAGGTGTTGGCAGTACTTTATCGTCTGCAAAACAATGCTAATAAAGCAACCGAAACCTTAAGTAAAATTAATACCGTTGACCCTTTAAATCATTTTGCCGGATTTGAACGATTCCTTTGGGAAAATTCAGAAGCGACAAAACTGCATTTCACATCACTTATACAAAACGAAATGCCAGAACAAACCTATCTAGAACTAGGAATTTGGTATCAGCATCTGGGCCGCAAGGATGAAGCACTTAAAGTCTTTTCGCTAGCGGCTCCAAGTGCCGAAATTATATACTGGAAAGCATTTTTAGAAAACAAAGCTGTTGATTTATCTAAAATTCAACCGGGAACTAGCTTTCCATTCCGTGGAGAAACGGCAATTATTCTCGAAAAACTGATCCAGAAAAACGATCAATGGCAATTGAAATATCATTTAGGATTAATCGAATGGAATCGTGATAATCTTTCAAAAGCAAAAGAATTATTCACGCAATGTGGCGCAAAACCAAACGATCCGGCTTTTTATGCGGCTAAAGCTTCTTTGTTCAAAGACGATTCGCAATTGGTAATTGCAAGCCTTCAACAAGCAATTAAACTGGACAATCAAAGTTGGAGATATCCTAAATTACTGGCGGAACATTATATCGTTTTAAAACAAAACGACAAAGCGCTTGCAATTGCCGAGCCATTTTATAAAAAACATCCCGAAAATTATTTAATGGGAATGTTGTATGCCAAAACATTATTGCTGAATAAAAAATACACTGCCGCAGATGCTTTTTTAACAAAGTTGGAAATTCTTCCGTTTGAAGGCGCAACAGTTGGACGCCAATTGTATCATGAAGCCAAATTAATGCAGGCTGTAGCCGAAATGAAAAACAAGCAATACAAAAAAGCATTGCAATTTATTGCCGACGCAAAATTATGGCCACAAAATCTGGGCGTAGGAAAACCGTATGATGTTGATATTGACGAAAGATTAGAAAATTGGTTGGATTATCAATGTTACACAAACCTTGATGATACTGAAAAAGCAAAACAATCATTACAAAAAATTACTGCTTTTAATCCGAAAATAGACAATACGGTTATGAATTTCTTACCGGCAAATCAATTGATTTCGGCTTGGGCGATCGAGAAAACTTCTTCGGCAAAAGAAGCAGAAAAATGGTTAAAAGGTCAGGCAGATTTATATCCCACAAATAAAATTGTTCAATGGTCATTAGAAGTTTACACCAAAAAACAATCGGATATTTTAACTGCAGATGAAAAAGATGGTGAGGTTAGAATTATAGAAAAATTATAAGAAACAACTGAGTATATAATCAATTACGAACCAAATTAACTACAGTTAATAAAAACCTACACAAATGAAACACCTGGTTTTACTTTGCACTCTATTTTTCCTTTCTACTAGTTATGCTCAAAGTTCTATAGACTCAGTTTCCGTAAAAGAAGATTTAGCTTTTTTTAAAGATAATTTAGCTACAAAATTAAAAAAGGGCGTAAAATATGAACAATTAGATAAGATTAAGAATAAAGAAATTCATGATGCAGCCATACAAATGCTTAAGGGTGAATATAATTTCAATTATAGATTAGCTACTTACAACGCTTATTTATCGCCAACAACCTTAGGAAAAAAGTTATCCATTGGTGATGGTTACAGTAAATATGAAAACATTACAGGTATTTATTTACCTTTAGGTAAACATATCGTTTTGGTAGAGAATATTGCAAAAAATAAAACTGTCGATTTAGTTATACCGAATTGGAACAGACAGCCGCCTGCAGGAATTGCGCCCGATCAGGATCCTAATTGGGGAATTGAAAAAAAAGCATATCCTTTAAAAAATGGTATAAACATTATAGAGGTTAAAGACTTCGATGGTTTGGCCTACATTAATTATTATTCTGAAGAACCTAAAAAGGAAAACGCAATTAAAATTCATTTTATTGATGCCGAAATAAATGGCTTTTTTGATTCGGGAAAACAAAAAAATGAAGATTGGAATAAACTTCTGGACAACACTATTTATCCTATGATAGATGCCAGAGGAAAGTATATTCAAACCATTTATCCTAAAGCCGATTTAAAAAAATATGCTTATAACAAAGGGGTAGAATTACTAAATTGTTATGACACTTTGATCCATCGTCAACATCGACTTATGGGCTTAATCAAATACAATCTTGTACCAAACAATAGGATATTGGCTCGTGTAAACTACAATTACTATATGTTTAGGGACGAAGACGGAATAGCTTATATGGGTGGCAAATCAGGTTATGCATTAGGAATGGTACTTGATCCGGCAAAAGTAATCGCTGGTGATCCGGCATGGGGATTTAGCCACGAAACCGGTCACGTACATCAGCTGCAGCCTTATTTTAATTGGGGCGGACTTTGTGAAGTAAGCAATAATGTTTTTACAATGTATGTTATCAAATCATTGGGGATTAAATCTCGTCTTATAGAAGGTAACTACTATGATTCTGCAAGAAAAAAAGTTATCGAAAAAAAAGAAAGTTATTTAAAAGTGGGTGGCAGTTTTGAACCGCTTGTCCCTTTTTGGCAACTGCAATTATACTTCGAAAAAGCAGGCAAAAATCCTGATTTTTACCCTGACCTTTTTGAAGCGTTTAGAAAACAAGCTAACAATGCTAATAAACTAAAAGTAAAAGCCGATGAAAATCCGGCTGTTTACCAACTCAATTTTATAAAAACTGCATGTGAAGTCAGTAAAGTTGATTTAACCGACTTTTTTGATTCGTATGGATTCTTTTATTCGGGTAATTTCGATGGAGATTGTTATGGAGCCTATCACTACAATATGACCGAAAAAATGGCAATGGATTGTAAAAAAGAAATAAAATCGAAAAATTATCCTAAACCAGTTTTAGATATAACTACCTTAACTGATTAATTTTTAAATTTAAAGTTTTAAAATATACTAAACCCGATAACCATAAATACAAAAAATGAATAAACAATTGCTAAAATATACCCTTTTAAGTCTTGTTGCCATAATGGGACAAAATATTGAAGCGCAAAATGCGGATCAAAATAAGGAAGACATCACCACTTACAGAGTTACACCATTAAAAGTTCACGACTTAGTACATACAAAACTTGAAGTATCATTTGATTATGGAAAACGTTATTTGTACGGAAAAGAATGGCTGACTTTAAAACCGCATTTTTATGAAACTGATGCTCTTACGCTTGACGCCAAAGGAATGGATTTTAAAGAAATTGCCATAATTCAGGGAACTAAAAAGGTGCCTTTAAAATACACGTATGACAACGAACAGGTTTTTATTACGCTGGACAGAAAGTATAAAGGTTCTGAGAAGTATATCATTTACATCGATTATACTGCAAAACCTGATGAATTAAGAGCAAAAGGAAGTGTTGCTATTACAGATGCAAAAGGATTGTATTTTATAAATCCTGACGGAAAAGACGACAAGCCAATCCAGATTTGGACACAAGGCGAGACAGAAGCTTCTTCTGCATGGTTTCCTACGATTGACAAACCAAATCAGAAAACAACTTCTGAAATTGCAATGACAGTTGATGCAAAATACGTTTCCCTATCAAATGGAAAATTAGTTTCGCAAAAAGCTAACAAAAATGGAACTCGCACCGATACCTGGAAAATGGATGTACCACATTCGCCATATTTGTTTATGATGGCGGTTGGAGATTTTAAAATCTTTAAAGATACTTATAACGGAAAAGAAGTTAATTACTATCTGGAGCCAAAATACGCACCGTATGCCAAACAAATCTTTGGAAAAACTCCGGATATGATGAAGTTTTACGGCAAAATATTGGGTGTAGAATATCCTTGGGTAAAGTACTCTCAAGTTGTAGCCAGAGATTACGTTTCTGGTGCAATGGAAAATACATCGGCAACTTTGCATGGTGAATATGTGCAAAAAACAGAAAGAGAATTATTAGATGACAATCAGGAAAGTACTATTGCTCACGAACTTTTTCACCAATGGTTTGGAGATTATGTAACGGCTGAATCATGGTCCAACTTAACAATGAACGAATCTTTTGCCACTTTTGGTGAGGTACTTTGGCACGGTCACGATGCCGGACAAGATGCTGAGGACAGATCTCGTTATGAAAAATTACAAAACTGTTTACGTTCTTCAAAAGATGGAGTAAGCCCGCCATTAGCACGTTTTTATTACAGAGACAAAGAAGATATGTTTGACAATATCAGTTACTCAAAAGGTTCTATCATATTGTATGCAGCAAAAAATCAAATGGGTGACGAAGCGTTTTTCAAATCGTTAAACCGTTACTTAACTACAAATGCATACAAATCAGGAGAATCTCACCAATTGCGTTTGGCAATGGAAGAAGTTACCGGAAAAGACTGGAGCCCTTATTTTAACCAATGGTATTATCAGGGAGGAAATCCTATTTTGAATGTCGAATACGGATATGCAAACGGAAAAGCTACAATTGCTGTAAAACAAACTCAGGCAAGCTCAATTCAGACTTTTAGTTTACCATTAAAAGTTGATTTTTATGTAAACGGAACCAAAATCAGAAAAGACATTTTGATCGATCAAAGAGAACAAAATTTCAGTTTTGATATACCGGCACAACCTACTTTTATTGATCTCGATCCTGATAAAATTTTAGTTGGTCAGGTGATTGACAATAAAAAAGTATCAGATTATTTGTTCCAATATAAAAATGTTCCGTCTTATTATAACAGAATCGAAGCTATAAAATTTGCAACAAAAGAGAAAAATCATGATGCACAGTTGATACTTTTGGCAGGTCTTGAAGATCAACAAGATGATTTAAGAATTCTGAGTATCAAAGGAATTGATTTAAATGATAATCAAATCAAAGATACTGCAATTAAGACTTTGCTTAATATTGCCAAAAATGATAAAAAGACAGCTGCCAGAGCCACAGCAATTGTAAAATTAGCCGGAACTGGTGATGCTTCTTATAAAGGATTAATGGAAGAAAGTATTAAAAACCAATCTTATAATGTAATTGCTGCGGGAATTTCAGGATTGTCAAAATACTCTGCAGATGAAGCAGACAAAGCATTATCTTCATTAGATGAGGACACGAAAAAACACGTAACGCCTTTAATTAAAAAATTTAGTAAATAATATAATTTTAAAAAAGCAAGATTTTATAATTAGTAACTATTAAATATTTTGTCTTTTTAAAGACCTCTCTAATTTACTTTATTAGAGAGGTTTTTTTTAAAATTATTGTAAAAAAAAACTATCATATTTAAGATACATATTTTTATGTTTTTTGTTCCATCGGAACATCTCATCGGTAGTCAAATAAATACAGCATTTTTTACGTTCCGTAGGAACGTTTGATTTTATAATAATAACGGCAAAAATACATACAGATTAGACATACAATTTGTCAAACGTCCTTACAGGACGGTATTTCTCCCTAACTTTTTTTTTCTACCAATGAGATGTTCCGATGGAACAAATTGTGGTTTACAATATCTTATCAGGTTGTTTTTGGATAACTATTTTTGATTTTAAAAGCCTGAAACCATGAAAAATTGATGTCTTATATTTTAAATGAAAAATCATAAATATTAAATCTTTGCCCGAGCCTGAAAGTGCGAACAGGCGAAGTAATCTTCAAACTAAAATATCTTAACATAATTACATTCCCTGTCGGGTTTCCTATTTAGTATAGTTTTGTCATTATCTAAAAATAACGAATTTTACTTAAAATCATGTGCGATCTTAAAAAATGTGCTCGAGAACATGAATTTAGTGTGTTCGAGCACATTTTTTATGTTTTTTCTTGGTTAATCAAAATATATTCGATAGTTTCGTTAAACAATAAAAATTCAGCATGAATTTATTCCTGCCTTTTTATCATTTTAAGTTGCTCATTAATAGATTAAAACACAAAAAAAATCAAGTCTTTAAAATAAAAACAACCAGACTCAAACCCATAATTTTTTAGGTTTTTGTTTTTGAAGCCTCTCTAATTTGGTTCATTAGAGAGGTCATTCAAAAAAAACTAATCAACCATAAAATGAAAAACTTATTTTACTTATTTCTCGCTTCAGTATTAGTGCCATTTTCTGCTGTAGCTAAAGCCGATTCTTCGATTAAAAAGACAACTATCGGAAATCCGAAAAACGAAATTTCGCTGCCACTTGGCGGTAACGCTTACAGCTCTAAACATATTGACGGAAGCAATACAATTACAGAGAATGGCATTGAAAACTGGACAGATTCTAAAGAAGTTTTTACCGCTTATTTTAGAATTGCTAAAGCAGGAACTTTTCAAATTACCGTTGAAGAATCTGTTGAAGTTTTCGGAAAATCAGAATTAGAATTTTCGATTAACGGAACTTCTAAAAAAGTAAAATTCGACACTACAAAAAAAGCAATAACTATTGGAAACTGGAAAATCAATAAAGAAGGTTATGTCGCTATCAAAATAAAAGGAATCAGTAAAACCGGAAATCAGTTTCCGTCTATTAATCGCCTAACGATTTCAAGTGAAGATTATGATGGTAAAATTTCTTTTGTCCCAAATAACGAAGGAAATTTTCACCATTGGGGACGCCGCGGACCATCTGTACACTTAAACTATCAGGTTCCTGAAACTACAAATGTCGAATGGTATTATAACGAAGTTACCATTCCTGTAAATGAGGATAAAATTGGTTCTTATTTTATGGCAAATGGTTTTGGAGAAGGTTATTTTGGAATTCAGGTAAACTCCGCAACCGAAAGAAGAATTTTATTTTCGGTTTGGAGTCCATTTAATACTGATGATCCCAAAAGTATTCCGGAAACGCATAAAATCAAAATGCTTAAAAAAGGCGAAAATGTTCATACTGGCGAATTCGGAAGCGAAGGTTCGGGCGGACAAAGTTATCTTCGATACAATTGGAAAGCAGGAACAACCTATAAATTCTTGCTTCACGGAATTCCGCAAAATAACAACAGCACCAATTATACCGCTTATTTTTTTGCCCCAGAATTGAACAAATGGCTATTAATTGCCAGTTTTAACCGTCCGCAAACCAATACGTATTTAAAAAGATTTCATTCGTTTTTAGAAAATTTTGTTCCGGAACAAGGCGATTTATCACGCAAAGTTTTATTTAACAATCAATGGATTTGTGACGATAAAGGAATCTGGACAGAAATTAATGCTGCACGTTTTACAACAGATAATACCGGCGTAAAAGAATACCGAATGGATTTTGCAGGCGGACTCGACAAAGGTTCTTTTTATTTAAAAGACGGAGGATTTTTTAACAATTACACAACACCAAAAACCATTATTACCAGACCATTAAACAATAAAAAACCAGAAATCAATTTTAGCAATTTACCTTGATAAATTGATTTCAAAAAAAACAAATTAACTATGAAAACCAAAATTTCAAAATTTATATTAATCACTTTTGTTTTGTTTGGAGGAGCAATAGCATCGGCACAAATGATAAAAACCAAGACACCTTCACGTCCAAAAGGACAACAAGATGTTTTGCGTTTGGCCACAGATCCCATTCCAACTATTCGCGTTGCCTTTATCGGACTTGGAATGCGCGGTCCCGGAGCTGTTGAACGTATGACACATATTCCCGGAGTCGAAATCGTCGCACTTTGTGATATGTTAGAAAAAAACACACAATCGGCAAATGAGATTCTGACCAAAGCAGGACTTCCAAAAGCACAGGAATTTTTTGGAGACGAAAATGCCTGGAGAAAAGTCACAGCATTGCCAAATGTAGATTTAGTCTATGTTGCCACAGATTGGAAACATCACGCCTTAATTGGTATTCAGGCCATGAAAGACGGAAAACATGTAGCAATAGAAGTTCCCGGAGCTTTAACAATGAAAGAAATTTGGGATCTTATCGATACCTCCGAAAAAACCAGAAAACACTGTATGCAGCTTGAAAATTGCGTTTACGATTTCTTCGAATTGACGACATTAAACATGGCGCAACAAGGTTTATTTGGCGAAATTCTGCATGCCGAAGGATCTTATATTCACGGACTTCAGCCTTTTTGGGGTGAATACTGGAACAACTGGAGAATGGATTACAACATCAAACATCGCGGTGATGTTTATGCCACACACGGAATGGGACCAGCTTGTCAGGCGTTGAATATTCATCGTGGTGACAAAATGAATTTCCTGGTTTCTATGGATACAAAAGCGGTTGGAAATCCGGCTTATATCAAAGAAAAATCAGGTCAGGAAATAAAAGATTTTAGGAACGGAGATCACACAATGACAATGATTCGTACCGAAAACGGAAAAACAATTCAGATTCAGCACGATGTTACTTCTCCTCGCCCTTATAGCAGAATGTATCAATTGAGCGGAACGAAAGGTTTTGCAAACAAATATCCGTTAGAGGGTTATGCTTTAGACGGCAAAGAATTAGGTGACGATGTAAAACCAAATCACGAAAAATTAAGCGCACATTCTTTTGTTCCTGAAGAAGTTAAAAAGGCTTTAATGGAAAAATACAAACATCCGATTGTAAAAAACATCGAAGAACAAGCCAAAAAAGTAGGTGGTCACGGCGGAATGGATTTCGTAATGGATTATCGTTTGATTCACTGCTTACAAAAAGGGCTTCCACTTGATATGGATGTTTACGATTTAGCCGAGTGGTCTTGTTTGGGACCTTTAACAGAAATATCATTGGATAAAGGTTCTGTTCCTGTAGAAATTCCTGATTTCACTCGTGGTGGATGGAACAAATTACAAAAATTAGAGTTTTCAGAATAAATATTTATTGGTTAGTTGAAGGAAGCAAGAGGGCAGGTCATGGTGCCCTCTTGCTTATTTAATGCCATTTCTGAACGAAAAAAAACAATATAAAAGTTCTTTAAAATTTTAAACCAAAATTAAAGACAATGAACTACCTCAAAAACAAAAGCCACCCGATTCGTCGGATGGCTTTTGTTTGATGTATTATTTACAAAATTACTTCCAGTTAAAAGTAATTCGTTTTTCAATTTCTGAACTTAAACTCAAAAATACCGGACAAGTCATTCCTGCACGTTCCAGGATTGTTCTGCTTTTTTCGTCTTCAACACCTTGCATGTCAAAAACAATTTCTATCGCTCCAATTCTTCTTGGTTCAGCATTCATTATTTTAGTTACTTCAGCAGTAGATCCAATGAAATCTACTTTTAAATCGCGCGCTTTGATCCCCATAATCGTCATCATGCAGCTTGCTAAAGCATTGGCAACTGTATCTGTTGGAGAAAAAGCTTCGCCTTTTCCGTTATTATCTACTGGTGCGTCAGAGATGATTTCACTTCCTGATTGCACATGAATTGAACTTGTTCTTAAATCGCCTAAATAGGTTACTTTTGATGTCATTAATTTGCTACTTTTAAAGTTAAATCGGTGTCGTAGTATAAAATGTAAACACCTTTGTTTGCGTGTCCGCCGTCTTCTTTTTTATAATATTGGAATTTATTGTCAACTTGTTCCGTTGTCATTAAATCTGCCGTTTCCTGATATGTTTTTCCTTGTACCAAACGCATCATTGTATCAAAAGTTACATCAAATCCGCGTGTTGCATAAGTATTAGGATTTACTTTATTCTTCAATCGGTATTGTTTTTCGAAAATTAAAACAGGCTGTTCATCGCTTTCTCTCGTAACCGATGGATACATTAATTTCAATTTTACCAGATTATCAAAACTAATTTCGTCTGTATCAAGTGTGCTGTTTGGTTCTAAAATTACTAATTGCACCTGACACGTTTTTTGTGCATCAAGCAAAGCTTTAATTGTAGTTTTAACCATTGCAGTATTACCGGTTTCCATCACCACATAATTCATTCGGTTTGGCAATAATGAACTTTTTAAGTTCGCTACGTCCAATCCTCCAGTTTCTGTTAAGGCTGCAAAAACAACTCCTTTTTGATTTTGTTTGATATAGTTAGTAACAGATTCTTTTTTCTTGTCTACTACAGCAACAATATTTCCGTTTTTAGAACGCATATAATCAAAAACTGCATTTCTAACTACATCATTCGATGGTATTGTTTGATACAAATTATCAATAGAATTCGCTGAATCTTTTGATAATGGTGAAATCACAGGTACATTGTATGAACGCAATGCATTAGCCGCAGTTTCAGCATTACTTTGATAAAATGGCCCGACAACTGCATCTGCATCCTGCAATTTATTCTGAGCAATTAAACTCGAAATGTTCGAAGAACTTTTAGTTTCCTGAGAGTCATAAATCGCAACATCAATTGGCAATTTTAAAGTTTTAGCCGAATCTATAGCCATCATCGCTCCTGAATAAAAATCAAGCGTCATATTCAAAAACTTATCACTTTTGATTCTGTTGCCTGTGCTTGTAGTATCGGTTTGCATTTTTGCCAAATTAAACGGTAATAATAAAACCACTTTTTTACGTTCGGTCTGACCTCTTTTTTTAGTCAATTCTACCACTTCAGGATTAACTGAAACCGTTTCAGATTTTACTTTGTCCACCACTTTTATACCTGCTGTATTTTCTGTCGATCTGTCAATTGCTTGTTCAGTTACTTTTTCAACAGGTTGTGCCTGAGGAATAATTGGTTGTGGCGCCAAATATCCAGCCGGAACTTTTAAAACCATTCCCTCTTTTACTCCTTCAGAAAGTGCCGGATTAAGTTCCGTCAAATCTTCCTGTGAGATATGAAAAGTTCTTCCTAAACTATAAAAAGTCTCTTTCGGTTTTACCTGATACTCCATATACGAAGTTGCTTTTTTTGTAGTTTCAGCTGCTTTTTTAACTTCAGCCGGTTTAGCAACATTCGTTACCGTTTGAGCAGGAGTTTCGGTTTTAGGAGCATGTCCTTTTATTGTCAATCGGTATCCAACTGGCAAACTCGAAACAATTTCAGGATTACGTTTTTCCAGATCTTCAATAGTAGTATCGTACTTTTTCGCTATCGAAAATTTAGTTTCTTTTGCTACAACATCATGATATACATACTTTTCCTGCGCAACAGATTTTACTGTTTTGCTAGCAGTAGCCGTTGTTTTTGCTGTTGATCCTTTTCCAGGAATAACCAAAGTTTGTCCAATTTGCAAACCATCTTTTACTAAAAAAGGATTTGCTGCTTTTAAAGCTTCATCGGTTATATCATACTTTTTTTCAATTCCAAATAATGTTTCTTTAGGCTGAACCTCATGCGTACCTGGATTCTTACCTGAAGTTTTTTTAACTGCTTTTTCTTCTGTTTTAGCAACAGCTTTAGCACCATTTGTCGGGATCAATAAAACCGTATTTGGTTTTACTCCATTTCTGGCATCAGGATTTAGTGCATAAATATCATAAGGTGTAACCTTAAATTTTACGGCAATCTGGTTTATCGTTTCTCCACTTGAAACCGTGTATTTGACTACTTTCTCTTGGGAAAAAGCATTACAGGTTACAAAAAAAACCAGAGACAATAATGTTGAATAATATTTCATAATAGGGCTTAAAACAATTTAATTTCTAATTCAAAAAAACAAGTTACTAATTTCTCTTCAAAACAAGATTCTTGCCACTTGTTAATTTTGCGCTAATTATTCTCTAAGATCAATTTCTAACTTAGCAATAACGATCTCTTTATATAACTCCTCTTCTTCTTTTTTCTTGCATTGATACAGCACTTCTTCCATATTTTCGAACTTATCCGAATACACATAATACGAAAGACTGTTGATATTAAAGAAGAAACTAGCGTTAAAATCGCCAGAATCAATGAGTTTCATAATGAGCTTATCTCTTAGCGTTGCGTCTGTAAATATACCTAAAACTAAGTAATAGCCGTTTGAAACTTCTTTAAGATTATCAAAAACTTCCACCTTTATCGTCTTATCATTTTTAAGAGGATTTTCCTTTAATTCGCGTTTCATTTCTTCCAGCGAAATTGTTTTTGAAGCTTCAGCCGATGTTGTTTTACTTTGATTTTTAACTGCTTCATCCTGATATTTTTTCAATTTTACCAAAGCCAGTTTATCATCAAATTTTCGGGCTTCCATACTATAAAACGAAGCTTTACTGATATGACGCTTTACTTCAATTTTTTTCTGAGTATCTAAGGAATCAATTTTGGCAATCAAAAGCTGATTTTGTGCATCGCCTTGCTCCTGCTCTATTTTGTAACGTTTAATTTCTTCTAATGAAAGACGTTGTTGTAACGAAGTCGGTGCTGTATTTTTCTCGCTTTCGCGGATTTTTTTCTTGTATACCTGATTTTCTTCAACAGCAATTTGCTCTACTTTATTCATTAATCCGGCATAAGCTTTTCGGTTTTCGGCTAATTCCTTCTTTAATTGAGAAGATAACTCACTGGTTTTTCCGATGCTTTCATACGATTGTTTTTCCAGACGTTTCGATTCGTTCACATTCAAAACATCCATTCTTTTCAAATCGACCAAATCATTGTTCATCGTATTTACTAATGAATCTAGTTTTGCCATTAAAACATCCTGAACATTTTTATTGGCTTCCAGAACCAAACGCAATTTCTCTACCGAATTTTCTTTGGAACCATTCATGTCATTCAGATTGACCTTCAGATCATTAATTTTTATAATTTTCTGATTCATTTCTTTCTGAACAACCAATCTGTCTTTTAAATCATCAATTTCAACCGTTTTTGCTTTTGTTTTCTCGACCACAACTTGTTTTTCGGCAAGAGCCAACATCAATTCTTCGCTTTCGTTTGTTGGTTTAACCTCTTTGGTATTAATGGCTAATTTATTGCCAACAACCAAACCGTTTACAATTTCAGGATTTTGAGATTCTAACTGATCTATCGAAATTCCGTATTTTTTGGCAATCGAAAATTTGGTTTCCTTTGGTTCAACCACATGAAAAACAGTTTCCTGATTAATCACGCGAACACGTCCGTCCAGCGTTTTTCTTTTGTTTGGAATTGCAATCGTCTGACCAATTTGCAATCCGTTTACCAAAATATCTTTGTTGATAATTTCTAAATCCTGAACTGACACATTATATTGTCTCGCAATACTAAACAAAGATTGTTTAGCAACGACCTGATGCATAACTTTTGAAGAAGTTGTAATTTCAGTTTTAGGAAGATTTGCAGGATTCTGCGGAATAATTAATTCCTGACCAATTTGAAGTCCGTTTGCAAGAATTGGGTTTGCATTTTGAAGCGCTTCAACAGAAACATTATATTGTTTTGATAAGCCAAAAAGGGTTTCTTTTGCACCAACAACGTGGGTAATTTGTTGATTTTGTTTTTCTGTCGAATGGACTGGGATTTTAAGAACTTGATTGTCTTGGATTCCGCTTTGTGATTCAGGGTTGAGTTTGTAAATTTCATCAACAGAAACCTTGTACTTTTGGGCAATAAAATAGGCGGTTTCTCCTTTTTGAATTTTGTGTTCAATAATTGAATCTTGTGCAATTATTTTGTTAAAAGACAAAATAAAGACAAGAGAAATCGTTAAAAGTTCTCTCATAAATAGTAGGTTTAAAAATTTAAGGCGTTACAAATGTAACGCCTTAAATTGAAAAATATTACTATTCCCACTCAATTGTTGCAGGTGGTTTTGAACTTATATCGTAAACAACGCGATTCACGCCTTTTACCTTATTAATAATGTCATTTGACACTTTCATCAAGAAATCATACGGTAAATGTACCCAGTCAGCAGTCATACCATCTGTAGATTCAACGGCTCTAAGCGCTACTACTTTTTCGTACGTACGCTCATCGCCCATCACACCAACAGAATTTACAGGAAGCAAAATTGCTCCAGCCTGCCAAACTTTATCATACAATCCCCAAGATTTTAATCCGTCGATAAAAACAGCGTCAACATCTTGCAAAATCTGAACTTTCTCAGGAGTAATATCTCCCAAAATTCTGATTGATAATCCTGGTCCCGGGAAAGGGTGTCTTCCTAATAATTCAGGATCTATTCCTAAAGTAGCACCAACTCTACGAACCTCGTCTTTAAACAACATTCTAAGTGGTTCTACAATTTTTAATTTCATATAATCCGGCAATCCACCTACATTATGGTGCGATTTAATAGTTGCGGATGGTCCTTTTACTGAAACAGATTCGATTACGTCAGGATAAATTGTTCCTTGCGCCAACCATTTTACATCTTCGATTAAGTGTGATTCATCATCAAAAACTTCGATAAATACACGACCAATAGTTTTGCGTTTGGTTTCAGGATCAGAGATTCCGGCTAACTCGCCTAAGAAACGATCTCCGGCATCTACTCCTTTTACGTTCAATCCCATTCCTTTGTATTGATCTAATACGTTTTGGAATTCGTTTTTACGAAGTAAACCGTTATTTACAAAAATACAGTATAGGTTTTTACCAATTGCCTGGTGTAATAAAACTGCCGCTACAGTAGAATCTACTCCGCCTGACAATCCTAAAACTACTTTGTCATTTCCTAATTTCTCTTTTAATTCTGCCACCATTTCTTCTACGAAAGCATTTGGTGTAAAATTTTGAGGAACTTCGGCAATGTCTACTAAAAAGTTTTTCAGCATTTTTGATCCATCTGTAGAATGGAAAACTTCAGGATGATACTGAATTGCATAAGTTGTTTCACCTTCAATTTTGTAAGCAGCATATTCTACGTCATGCGTGCTTGCCAATTTTATAGCATTTGTTGGTAAAGCCTTGATACTATCGCTGTGACTCATCCAAACCTGACTGTTTTCTGAAACTCCATTAAAGAAAACTTCGTTCTCCTTAATATAAGATAAATTAGCTCTACCATATTCTCTGGTGTTCGAAGCTGCTACTTCACCTCCACTAAAATGTGCTAAGTATTGTGCTCCGTAACAAACTGCCAACATTGGAAGCTTGCCTCGAATTTGAGATAAATCAGGATGTGGAGCGTCTTCTGCACGAACAGAAAATGGGCTTCCTCCTAAAATTACGGCTTTATAAGGTGATAAATCACTAGGAAAGTGATTGTAAGGGAAAATTTCGCAGAATATATTTAATTCGCGAACTCTACGCGCAATAAGCTGAGTATATTGCGATCCGAAATCTAAAATAAGTACGTTGTGTTGCATGCGCAAAAATACTTTTTATATTCGAATTTGAAAAATCGGAACTGTGAAAAAAAATATTTTTTTTCACAGTTCCGATTTTCTAGGTACAAAGTTGTAAAGTTGCAAAGGTTCAGAGGTTTTAAAATTTGCAATTTTATTACTCCTTTTCTTTTTTGTTTTATTAAAAAATTCAAAAGAACAAAAATAGACCAAGCGTAAAAAACCTAAACGTTTTTCATTAAAACGTAAAAAAAATTACCACATTTATAGAAATTTAATAAATTCTCTTTTAACTAATGAATATTAAGAAACCCCTTAAAAAAATAGCATTTCACATTTTAATTATTTTTATTGTAATAATAATTCCTCCAATTGTATATGACTATATGGCTAGTTATCAATATTATGATTTTGCATTAATCGGAGGAATATCTTATTTTATTTATGCTTTCTATCTTGTCTTCAAAATTAAAAACCAACGTGTAAAAATTATTCTTTTAGGTATATTATATTCAATAATAACACTATACATTGGAACATCACTCATGTTCATCAATCATTATTCAATTTTAATACTATTAACAATCAATCTAATAATTCAATACTTCCTATTAGCCAAGAACCCAAAATCTATAGATCCAACAATAGGGAAATCCTATTTAATTAGCTTTGTAATTACTATAATTTTATCTCTTTTTGGTGTCTGTTTTTGGAGTCTTATGCTAGCTGCAGGGGGAATGCCATCAAATCATTATTGATTATTAATAGCGATTTCAATTTAGAGTATATAGAATTATTCGCTTTTATTAACCCTTTTTTTGTTCCTTTGTACCTTTGAACCTTTGTACCTAAAAAAAATTTATGAAATCAAAATCAATTGCCCTTATTCTTTTCTTATCCTTATTTTTAAACTCTTGTAATACAGTTGATGATTTATTGACTTTTACTATTTCGAACGAAACTTCGATTCAGATAAAAAGCACTTTACCTATCAATTTACCATCAGAAATTGTTACGCCTGAGGTAACTACAAATTCATCAGCTGAATTTGCAAACAACAAAACCAAGGCTAGTTTGGTGAAAGATGTAAAATTGAAATCGCTTAAATTAACGATTACAGATCCTACAGACAAAACATTTACATTTTTGAAATCAATTCATTTATATATCTCGACCACAGATTCTGACGAGATAGAATTAGCTTATCAGGATAATATCAATTCAACTACAAATATGATTGATTTAATTTGTACCGATAAAAAACTAGACCAATACATTAAAGCCGATAAATACAAAATTAGAACTCAGGTTACTCTAAAAGAATCGCTTACAAAAGATGTAACCGTTAAAGCAGATATGAAGTTTAAAGTGACTGCAGATCCGTTCTAAAAAAGGTACAAAGGTTCAAAGCTGCAAAGGCTCAGAGGTTTTAAAAAATTCCAGAAGCTTTGTTCCTTTGAACCTTTGCAACTTAGAACCTTAAAAAATCACTCTTTCGTAACAATAATAGAAGCTTTAAATCCAGCGGCAAGATTGTCCCAATAATCATTGGTGACTAATTGTCCTTTGTCATCAAAAACCTGAATTTCGGCAGTATTTCCTCCGAGAGAGCCAATATTTAAGGCTTCAAAATCTAATTTATTAAAACCATCTGCGAGAACGATTTTTACCTCTTTAAAATTAGAATCTAAGAATATCTGATCTCTTATAACCTGATCGTTTGAAGATACTTTTACCAAATCGCCATCGATGGCCCCAAAATCTCTGAGTTTTACAATAAAGTATTGTGATTTGGTTTTAAATTCTCCTAACGAAATATTTTTCTTCACCAATTGTCCGCGGCCTTCACGCAATCCCGCATCTCTTAAGGTTTTGTCTAAATCTTTTTCCATTTTAGCAACATAACGATCGCCGGGATTAGCAAAATCAGTTTCTGTAGACATAGTAAATTTACTTTTTTCCTGTCCAACCTGTAATTGAGATTTTGGTGTAATACTCGTATTATCAAAAACATTTGGTGTTTTAATACTTGGAATATCGCTATTATCAGCTTGAGGATCTTTTATTTGAGGAATAGGTATTTTCTTAGGTTTTGCGCCAAATTTTGGCGCTGCAATAGGCCTGAATTTAGTACCAAATTCAGTTTGCGCTGATACTGTTACAGCTGTAAAAAGTAGTATGAAAAATAAAATGTGCTTCATTGAAAAAGTATTATCGAATCGGCTTTAATAATTTTTATAAAATCGGAGTATAGCTTCACAAAAATAACATAATTTAGTTAGGCGCTACAACTTTAAGACTATTATAACAATATATTAGGCTAATTTTTGGAATCAAAAAACCTGCCAAAAAGAGTACTTCTTAAATTTTCCCTGACTATAATTAGATCAAAAAACAAAAAAATCCGACTTACCTTGATAAGCCGGACTACCGAAAAAAACCAGAAATCAAATAAAAAAATACCTATCTTTTATTCTAATGAATATTAAATTAATCTTTAACAATAACTGCAGTCATTGTAGTAAGATCTAATGTTTTTCCTACTGTATAATAAAGATGGACACCATCTGTATAAGTAACCCCACCCTCAACATACTGTACATATTGGATTCTCTGAAACACCGTACCATCAGTAGTTTTAATAGTAAACTTTACAGAGAAATTTCCCTGCTCATACACACTATAAGATGTTTTAGAGGTATTTTTTACATCAAAATCAATTGCCAAATAATCCCCGTATAATTTCTTGTTTGTTACTGTTAATGCAAAATCAGCTACATTAAATGCAGTACTATTTGTGGGTTTACGATCATCGTCGTTACTTGAACTGCAATTTGTCAACAAAAGTGACATGCTTAACAAAAGAACAAGACTAAATGTTGATTTTAAAAAAGATAATTTTTTCATAATTATAAAATATTACTGTTACTGTATTTCTTTATCATTTTTTTTTAACTGCCTTAAATGATAAACAATAGTTTACTTATTATTTTACAAATGTAGACAATTTTCTATATTTAAAAAATATTTTGTAAGATTTATATTAAAAATAAACAATTAGCTATTTTCTTTAGAATCCCTATTCAGAAAATATAAAATTTTGATTATTACCAACTTATTCCTAACTTCAATACCTTAATTCACTTTTATTAAAACTCAGGCATTATGGATTATATAGACTATTATAAAGTATTAGAAATCACAAAATCAGCCACAGAAGCCGAAATCAAAAAAGCTTACCGAAAAATGGCTCGAAAATATCATCCGGATTTGAATCCGAATGATAAAGAGGCAGAGAAAAAATTCAAAGAAATAAATGAAGCAAATGAAGTTTTAAGTAATCCGGAAAATCGTAAAAAATACGATAAATACGGAAAAGACTGGAAACATGCCGATGAATTTGAAAAAGCAGGTTACGATCCTAACCAACAACAACAATATTCAAGACAACAACAAAGCGGCGGTCAAAGTTATTCCGGTTTTGAAGGAGGGGATTTTTCAGGAAGTGACTTTTCTGAATTTTTCAATTCTATGTATGGTTCTGCAGGAAGAAGTTCCAGAAGTCAGGCCAAATATAGAGGTCAGGATTTTAATGCCGAGTTGCAATTAGACCTCGCATCAGCCTATACAACTCATAAACAGAATTTAAGCGTCAACGGCAAAAACATCCGAATTACAATTCCGGCCGGTGTCGAAAACGGACAAATTATAAAGATTCCGAATCATGGTGCTCCCGGAGCAAACGGCGGTCCGAATGGTGATTTGTACATTACTTTTCTGGTTGATAATAATTCTGATTTTAAACGTGAAGGCAATAATTTATATGCCGATGTTGATCTGGATTTATACACCGCAATTTTGGGTGGTGAAATTTTCGTAAATACTTTTGACGGAAAAGTAAAAATCAAAGTTCCTGCCGAGACTCAGCCCGGAACTAAGGTTAAATTAAAAGGAAAAGGTTTTCCGGTGTATAAAAAAGAGAATCAGTTTGGGGATTTGTACATTACTTATACTATAAAAATTCCGACCAAATTATCAACAAAAGAAAAAGAATTATTCGAAGAACTAGCTAAATTAAGAAATCATGAATAGTAAAAACTTAATTCAAATAAAACAATTTTGCGTATATCATGAAATTGAAAACACCTTTATAACAGAGCTGCACAATTATGGTTTGGTGAAAATTATTGTTCTCGAAGAAGATGAATATTTACAACCGGAACAACTGCCAGCTGTCGAAAAAATGATTCGTCTTCATTATGATCTAAAAATCAATCTGGAAGGTATTGATGTTATCGCAAACCTATTAGATAAAATCGAAGCTTTGCAACAAAATCTAACTACAACTCAAAATAAACTTCGTCTTTACGAACATCATCAAATAGAGTGATGAAGATTTTGTTTCACGCAGATTTAAAAAGATTTGGGCAGATTTATTTTAATTATAATCTGTGTAGATCTGCTTAAATCTTTTTAAATCTGCGTGAAAGACTTTTGGCTATTTTGCGTCTCTGCGAGAAAAAGATTAAAACGTAATTTGCTAAATTAATGACATTAGCCGATAACTATCAAGAGTGGCAAAAAATTAAATCTGTTACTCAAAATATCACAAAAAAGAATGATTTTTGAAATGATTTTGCCCAAATTTGGTTCTTTTTCATCTCTATATTTTATAAATTGCAACACAATTAACGAACCGGAATTTGTTTTTAAAAAATGCTAAGAACAATTCAAAAAACATAAAAAATGAAAAGAGAAAACATCTTAACAGGATCACCGTGGGAGGACAAAATGGGATATTGCCGCGCAGTAAGAATTGGCAATATTATTGAAGTTTCAGGAACTGTGGCTATTGTTGATGGTGAAAAAGTAAAAGCCGACGACGCTTATGCTCAAACCTATAACATCCTGGAACGTGTTGAAAAAGTATTAGAAGATTTGAGTGTTGGAATGAAAGATGTCATTAGAACAAGAATTTTTACAACCAATATTGCAACTTTTGAAGATGTAGCAAGAGCGCATTCAGCGTTTTTTAAAGATGTAAAACCAACTACAGGTTTCTATGAAATCAGTAAATTGGTTGCTCCTGAATATTTAGTTGAAATTGAATTTACAGCTGTTATACAATAAATATTTTTTTCGCCACGAATTTCACAAATTTTCGCGAATTATTTTTCTACTAATCTAGAGAATTAGAAAAGATTTCTTTTTTAATTTCTTCAATTAAAAAGTAATAAATTAGTAAAAATTCGTGAAATTCGTAGCTAAAAACTTTTCTCCAAATAATTAATGACTTCTCAAACCTTAAAAGAAACACTCCTGACAACTTTCAAATGGATTTTGATCTGTGTTTTGATAGGTATTTTGTCCGGATCTGCATCGGCTTTTTTTTTAATTTCTCTGGAATGGGTTACGCAATTTAGAATTCACCATGACTGGATTGTCTGGCTTTTGCCTTTCGGCGGATTATTGGTGGGATTGAGTTATTATTATTGGGGAGAATCTATTGTAAAAGGCAATAATCTATTGCTTGAAGAATATGAAAATCCTCAGAAAGTAATTCCGTTTAAAATGGCTCCTTTAGTGCTTTTAGGAACTTTACTTACACATTTATTTGGAGGTTCAGCAGGTCGCGAAGGTACAGCAGTACAAATGGGCGGCGCAATTGCAGATCAATTTACCAAACTCTTTAAACTGGATAATTCCGAAAGAAAAATTCTGATTATTCTGGGAATCAGTGCCGGTTTTGCATCGGTTTTTGGAACTCCGCTGGCGGGCGCAATTTTTGCTTTAGAAGTTTTATATTTCAGTAAAATCAACCTTAAAAGTATTGTTTTATCCTTTTTAGTCGCTTATGCTGCTTACTTTACGGTAGAATTATGGCAAGTAAAACATACCCATTATAGTATTCCGGTTGTTCCCGAAATTAATATTTCGACGCTAGCTTATGTCATTATAATTGGTATTCTATCAGGTTTTGCTGCTTTATTATTTTCAAGAAGTACTCATTTCTGGGGTTCGCTTTTTTCAAGAAACATAAAATATCCTCCGTTACGTCCTTTTATTGGCGGAATCATTCTTGCTATTGCCATTGCAGGTTTTGGGCTTTCAAAATTCTCCGGATTAGGCGTTCCGGTAATTGTAGATTCATTTTCGAATGCAAATCCCTGGTATGACTTTTTACTTAAAATTCTGTTTACAGGTTTTACTTTAGGAGCAGGTTTTAAAGGTGGCGAAGTGACTCCGTTATTCTTTGTTGGCGCTACTTTAGGAAGTGCTTTATCAGTAATAATTCCGTTACCAATTGCCTTTTTAGCCGGATTGGGTTTTGTTGCTGTATTTTCGGGCGCGACCCACACTCCTATCGCCTGTACCGTTATGGGTATGGAATTATTTGGAATCCAGCCCGGCCTTTTTATTGCAATTGCTTGCACAGTAGCTTATTTTTCATCAGGTTCTATCGGAATTTATAAAGCGCAAATTGTTAAAGGAGCTAAATTTAAGTTGTATCAGAAATTTCAGAAAGAAGAATTGGAACATCTATAATTAAATTCCAAATCTTTAAATTCCAAATCTTGACGTTTCGTGTAAATTCTAAAAATCAAAAATATTTAGCCAAAAATAACCTAATGAGATATTGTAAACAACAATTTATTCCATCGGAACATCTCATCGGTACAAAAAAAGATATTACGAGGGATATCGTCCCGTAGGGACGTTTGGCAAATTGTGTACATAATCTGTATATGTTTTAACCATTATTTATAAAATCAAACGTTCCTACGGAACGTAAAAAAACGCCTCATTTATTTGGCTACCGATGAGATGTTCCGATGAAACATCGGGAAGTTGCTATAAAACAGATAGTTTCTTTGGAGCTTTACAATGCCATTCAGTATTAATAAAATCAGTTTAAATCAACGTTTTCGCTTTAGCGAATCCGTTTTATCCGTGTACAAATTCTGTGTCAGGAGAAACTTCAAATATAAACTCCACCACAACAACTTATAACTCATAATTCATAACTCAAAATCTCCATTCGCTAAAAGTGTGTTAATCTGTAAAATGATTTCAACATTACATTAAAAAAATGTAAATTCGCACACTATGAAAATACAAGATATTCAAGCGATACAATTATTACTCGCTACCCCAAAGAAAATCGCTATAATACCACATAGAGGTCCTGATGGAGACGCTATGGGCTCGACTTTAGGTTTATACCATTTTTTATTAAAAAATAATCATCAGCCAACGGTGATTGCTCCCAATGATTTTCCTGATTTCTTAGCTTGGTTACCAGGTTCTGAAACCGTAAAAATCTTTGAAAAAGATACTGAAAACTGTACCAAAATATTAGAAGAAGCTGAGCTTATTTTTACACTCGACTTTAATGCTTTTCATCGTACGGGCGAAATGGAACATACTTTAGCCAGACTAACAGCTCCATTTGTCATGATTGATCACCATCAAAAGCCGGATGATTATGCGACTTATATGTATTCTGATACTACATTTGGGTCAACTTGCGAAATGGTTTACAACTTCATTTCTTTTTTAGGCAAAAAAGAAGATCTGGACAAAACAATTGCAACGTGCATTTATACAGGAATTTTAACAGATTCAGGTTCATTTCGTTTTCCGGGAACAACAGGAAATACACACCGTATCATTGCCGAATTAATTGATTTGGGAGTTGAAAATACTCAAATTCCGGTTTTATTATTTGATAATAGTTCTTACAGCCGTTTGCAATTATTGGGTCGTGCTTTACAAAACATGAAAGTTTTTGCAGAACATAAAACTTCTTATACTTCGCTTACTCAGGACGAACTGGATTCTTTTAATTATGTAAAAGGTGATACTGAAGGAATTGTAAATTATGGATTAAGTATAAAAGGTATTCTTTTTACTGCTATTTTTATCGAAAATAAAGACGAGAAAATCATCAAGATTTCTTTCCGCTCGCAAGGCGGATTTGATGTGAATCAATTTGCGAGAGATCATTTTAACGGAGGCGGACATAGTAATGCTGCCGGCGGAAGATCTGATGTTTCGATGGAAGAAACTTTGGCAAAATTTGAAGATTTAGTAACCAAACTAAAAATATAACCCCATGAACTACCTAAAACTAAGCATTTACACCCTACTTTTTGCTGTGTTACTGGTTAGCTGCAAACAACATGAAGATGCCAGAAGACCTATTTCAAGAACTTCAGGAACTTTCATGAAAAAATCAGTTGATCGCAACAAGAAAATAATTGCTAACGAAGAAGAGGTTATCAAAAAAATAATCAAAAGCAATCCTAAAACTAAATATTTTGCCACTAGAAAAGGATATTGGTTTTCTTATGACGAAAGAAATCAAACAGATCTTTCTACACCTAAAAAAGGAGATATCGCCTATTTTAACTTAGAAGTAAAAGACATCGAAGGCAAAATCATTTACTCAGAAGCAGATCTTGGTCCACAGACTTATTATGTAGACAAACAAGATATTATGATGGGATTGCGTGATGGTATTAAATTAATGCACAAAAATGAAACGGTAACTTTCTTATTTCCTTCTCATATTGCTTACGGATATCATGGAGATAATAAAAAAATTGGAACTAACCAGTCTTTAATTTGTACTGTTACACTTCGAAATTTTGAACCGGATCCTTCAGCTGCAAAAACGGGAACTCCTGCGGGACAACCTGCAGCTACACAAACAGCAGGCGGACAAGCTCCAAAAACTGCAACACCAAAACCGACAGCTGTAAAACCAGCAACTCAAGCTAAAAAAGATACAATAAACCCATAAAAAAACATTTTAAAAATGAAAAAAAGTATTTTATTATTACTACTGGCCGTTACCTCATTTTATTCTTGTAAAGATGAACACAGCAATTTACCTGATGGTTTATATGCTGACATTGAAACTAATAAAGGACATATTATCGTTGAATTAGATTATAAAAAAGCACCGGTTACAGTGGCCAATTTTGTAACATTAGCCGAAGGTAAAAGTGAATTCGTAACAAAGGATTATCTAAAAAATAAACCTTTTTATAATGGATTAAAATTTCATAGAGTTATTGAAAATTTCATGATTCAAACTGGAGATCCTGAAGGAACTGGTTCTGGAGATGCAGGTTACAAATTTAAAGATGAAATCACAGATTTAAAATTTGACAAAGCTGGTGTTTTGGCCATGGCAAACAACGGTCCCGGAACAAACAGCAGCCAATTTTTCATTACACATGTTGAAACGCCTTGGTTAGAAGGAAAGCATACTATTTTTGGGCATGTTGTAGAAAAAGGACAAGAAGTTGTAAATCAAATTAAACAAGACGATAAAATCGTTGCTGTAACTATTATCAGAAATGGTGAAGCTGCAAAGAAGTTTGATGCCGTAAAAGTGTTCCACGATTATTTCTCTGAAATAGCAAAAGAAAAAAGCAAATTTGCAGGGGTTCAACAAGAAAAAGTAGCTTACTACGCTTCTGTTAGACCAAAAGCTACAAAAACAAGTACTGGTTTAGAGTATTTAATTACTGAAAAAGGAACTGGTAAAAAACCAGCTGCAGGAGCTCAAATCTACATTCACTATTCTGGTTTCTTAGAAGACGGAACTTTATTTGATTCAAGCGTAGAAGAGGTTAATAAAACTTTTGGAAAGTTTGATCCTGCAAGAGCAGAGCAACACGGTTACCAGCCAATCCCATTCCAGGCAGGTCGTAAAGATGGTATGATTCCTGGATTTATTGAAGGAATTGAGCAACTTTCTTTTGGAGATAAAGCAATTCTTTTTATTCCGTCACACTTAGCTTACGGAGCAACTGGAGCAGGAGGAGTTATTCCGCCAAATGCAAATATTATTTTCGAAGTTCAATTATTAGAGAAACCGTAATAATATTCCTATCTTTAAACCGTTATTACAGACTTAAACTCGAAACACGATGAAATTTAAATTTCTATTTTTATTTTGCCTTGCAATAGTTAATATTCAGGCGCAAACAACAAAAAAACCGGTTACAAAACCAAAACCGGCTGCAACAACAAAAGCTGCTCCGGCAACAAATCCTAGTGAAGGTATTTTTGCAACAATTTCAACTACAAAAGGAGACATTGTTGTTTCATTAGAGTATGTAAAAGCACCTGTTACAGTTGCAAACTTCATTACTTTGGCAGAAGGTAAAAATCCTTATGTAAAAGTTGAAGCACTAAAAGGAAAACCTTTTTATGATGGATTAAAATTTCACAGAGTAATCAATGATTTCATGATTCAGGGTGGAGATCCTCAAGGAAATGGTTCTGGAGATCCTGGATACTCCTTTAAAGATGAATTTGTTCCTGAATTAAAATTTGACAAAGGCGGAGTTTTAGCGATGGCTAACTCTGGACCAGCAACAAACGGAAGTCAATTTTTTATCACACATAAAGACACACAATGGCTTAATGGAAAACATACTATTTTTGGTCATGTAGTGTCTGGAATGAGCGTTGTAAATAAAATTGTTCAGGACGATGTGATTACAAAAATCATTATTACTCGCAAAGGTGCTGCAGCGAAAAAATTTGACGCTGTAAAAGTTTTCTCTGACGATGTAAAAAAACAAGAAGCCAAAAAAGGAGAAAGTCAAAAAGTGGTTGCACAAAAAGCAGCTTCTTTTGCAAGTGCAAAGGCAACTGCCACAACAACTGCATCTGGTTTAAAATATATAGTTACTAAACCAGGAAATGGCGTAAAACCTACTGAAGGATCTACAATTTATTTTCATTATGCTGGATACTTTGAAGATGGAAATCTTTTTGACAGCAGCATCGCAAGTGTAGCAAAAGATTATGGCAAATATGATGCTAATAGAGATGCGCAAGGCGGTTACAAAGCTTTTCCTTTTACAGCAGGTAAAAAAGACGGAATGATTCCTGGTTTTATCGAAGCTTTAGCTATGATGACTGATGGAGAGAAAGCAACCTTTATTCTTCCTTCAAATTTAGCTTATGGAGCAAATGGTGCCGGAGGTGTTATTCCGCCAAACGCTACTTTGATTTTCGAAATCGAAGTCTATCAAAATCAGCCAAATGTAAAATAAAAACATTTTTGTTTTTATCTGATATAAATCAAACCCATCAAAATCTAAATTTTGATGGGTTTCTTATTTTTACTTCTCTCCTAATTATATCAAATTCATAATTTTACGATACAAATCCCCTTCTAAACCAACGTGATAATAATGTTTATTCATATTTTCTATTAATTCCTAAACAAAATAGCTTACCTTTGCCGGCTTTATTTTTTTAATCTAAACAAGTTAAGATGTCACAAAACAACGTATTAAAGGGAGTATTTTTAGTAGCAATTGGAGCAACAACTTACGGAATGTTAGCTACTTTCGTAAAAATGGCCTATTCTGAAGGATATACAACTGCCGAAGTAACAACATCTCAATTTGTGCTGGGAATCATTGGTATTTTACTAATAAATGCCTTCCAAAAAATTAAACATAAAGATAATGTTGTGAAAGCAACTCCAAAAAACATTTTTAGCCTGATGCTTGCAGGAACTTCGTTAGGAATGACGAGTTTGTTCTATTATTTGGCTGTAAAATACATTCCTGTTTCTATTGGTATTGTTTTATTGATGCAAACTGTTTGGATGGGTGTTTTACTTGAAATGTTTTTAGAAAAAAAATTACCATCAAGACAGAAAGTTGTTGCGGTAATCATCGTACTTATTGGTACTGTTTTAGCAACTAATATTATCCATAATGATATACAATTAGATTGGAGAGGTATTGCCTGGGGAGTTTTAGCAGCTGCATCTTTTACTACAACTATGTTTACAGCAAATAGTGTCGCTACTGGTATTTCATCTGCTCAACGAAGCTTATACATGCTTTTGGGCGGGTCTATTATTGTATTTTCATTTGCATTTGCAACTCAAATAACACCTTTTAATTTTGAGATTTTCATGAAATGGGGAATTATCTTAGCACTGTTCGGAACTATTATTCCGCCAATGTTAATGACTGCCGGTTTCCCGTTAACCGGAATTGGATTAGGAAGTATTGTTTCAGCACTTGAACTTCCTGTTTCTGTTATGATGGCTTATGTTTTATTAAATGAAGAAGTGATCTTCACGCAATGGGTTGGAATTGTATTAATTATTCTTGCCATAATTATTATGAATGTAAATTTTAAGTCTAAAAAATAGCTTAATTTGCAAGACACGAAAAAAAAACGTCTTGTAATGTAATAATTGTTAATTTTTTTATAAATTCGTGATAAACAACAAGATATCATGAATCTACCCTGGCATTTATATTTAATGGCTTTTCTTTATATAGTTGCCGGGCTTAATCATTTTAGAAACCCCGGAATGTATATCAAAATCATTCCGCCAGTTTTTAAAAATCCTAAATTAATAAATACTTTAAGCGGAGCTGCCGAAGTAATTTTTGGTATTCTTCTGCTGTTTCATCCTACAACTAATTTAGCAGCCTGGGGTATCATTATACTCTTAATTGCTGTATTTCCTGCTAATTTATATATGTTTCAAAATAAAAAAGCGAGTTTCGGCTTGCCAAAATGGATTTTATTTGTACGTTTGTTCTTACAGATTATTTTAGTGTATTGGGCATACCAATATACCTTTTAACATTAACCATTAAATTATTTTATTATGAAAAAATTATTTGCAGAATTTTTCGGAACCTATTGGCTTGTTTTCGGAGGTTGCGGAAGTGCCCTTTTTGCCGCTGGTATTCCTAATCTAGGAATTGGATTTGCAGGTGTTGCTTTAGCATTTGGTTTAACCGTACTAACAATGGCCTACGCTGTTGGGCATATTTCTGGCGGACATTTTAATCCTGCTGTATCTTTTGGTTTATGGGCCGGAGGAAGATTCCCGGCAAAAGACTTATTACCTTACATTATTTCGCAATGCGTTGGTGCATTGGCTGCAGCCGGAACATTATTTATAATCTGGTCAGGCAAAGCAGGAAATGTAATTGATAATACTAAAGCCGGCGCTTTTGCTTCAAATGGTTTTGGCGCATTCTCACCTGACGGCTATTCTTTGCAATCTGCATTCATAGCTGAATTTGTTCTGACACTATTCTTCTTATTAGTAATTCTTGGAGCTACTGATAAATTTGCAAACGGAAGATTTGCCGGAATCGCTATTGGTTTAGCCCTGACATTAATTCACTTAATAAGTATCCCTATTACCAATACTTCAGTAAATCCTGCAAGATCATTATCACAAGCTATTTTTGTTGGAGGCGAGCCTTTATCTCAGGTTTGGTTGTTTTGGCTGGCACCAATTTTAGGAGCAATAGTCGCCGGATTTATTTACAAAACATTATTGCAAAATCACGCAGAAGCTTAATTTCCCTTATAAATCAAATCATAACTAAATAAACTTAACATTATGGAATTTTTATATTTCTTACTTATAGGAGCCATCTCAGGATGGTTGGCAGGTCAGGTCTGGAAAGGTGCCGGCTTTGGATTACTAGGTAATATCGTCGTTGGAATCGTTGGCGGAATCGTTGGCGGCTGGATCGCCGGAAAACTGGGTATTGGCGGTGGCGGACTTCTTTGGCAAATTATTATAGCCGTTGGAGGTGCCTGGGTTCTATTATTTATAATTAGTCTCGTAAAAAAAGCATAATTACTATTTAAGTAACCTCATTTTGAAAGAGAAAATCTGATATATTTATATTTGATTTTCTCTTTCTTATTTTTATTTTAAATCCAATTATGATGAATCAAGTAATTGCCTATTTCAGTACGATTCCGTCCTCGCACCGAAGCTTAATTTTGGTTGGAGGAATAACGTTCTTTTGGATCATAGAAAACACCTTTCCCCTATTCCGAATGCAATATAAAAAATGGCATCATGCAGGAATCAATTTTTTCCTGACATTGACAACCATTATTATCAACTTTTTATTGGCTTTTATCTTAATCAAAACAGCATTCTGGACAACTGAACATAATTTTGGAATTTTACAATGGCTTCCGGAAATCCCAATTTTGGTTTATACCTTAATAGGATTGCTTTTATTGGATTTAATCGGGGCTTATTTGCCACATTATATCCAACATAAAATAAAATTTTTGTGGCGTTTTCATATTGTTCATCATACTGATACCTGGATTGATACTACAACTGCCAACAGACATCATCCGGGCGAAAGTGTAATTCGGTTTGTATTTACTGCTCTGGGAGTTTTAATTGTTGGAACTCCAATGTGGATGGTCTTTTTGTACCAAACTTTATCTGTTGTAGCGACACAATTTAATCATGCCAATATTTCGCTGCCTAATAAACTGGATGTTTTTTTGAGTTATTTTATCGTTTCTCCTAATATGCACAAAGTCCATCATCATTATGTTGTTCCTTATACAGACAGCAATTATGGAAACATATTTTCGATTTGGGATCGTATTTTCGGCACCTTTACAACATTAGATAAAGACAAATTAGTTTATGGAGTTGATACTCATATGATGCCCGAAGAAAACAATAAACTGAAAAATTTATTGAAAATTCCGTTTCAAAAATCGAGATCCATAAAAAACAGTTAAAAACAGTAAAAAAAACGTACTTGAACCTACCAAGTAATTATTTTTTTTATTAATATTGATACTTAAATTGAAAATCAATCTATTAATCATTAACCTCTATTTTGAATTAATTTTCACGTGATGAAAAAGAGTAACCGCAAAGAATTGAATTGGGAACAAACGGAAAGACTTGTTTCGCTAGCTTTAGAAGAAAAAAATCCATTTGAAATCATAAAAAAAGAATTTGGATTGGCAGAAAAAGAAGTTCTGGAAATCATGAAGAAGAAAATGCCTCTTGAAAAATTTGAGATGTGGAAAAAGAAGGCCATTGCTAATAAACCAAAACCAAAACCAGTTAAAATAGATGATTTTGATGAAGATTTGGACGGTAAGTATTATATAAAAAATAAACTAGACTAAGACAAAACTCCTGTGCTTCAGGAGTTTTTTTTATATTTTTAATTTCTTGTAACTTTTTTGCCTTTTGCATGACAAATACAAATAACTAAACTTATTCAAATGAAAAAAATACTTTATACTTTAGCTCTTGCAGTAACGCTTTGGAGCTGTAAAACAGGGAGCTCTTCCGGCGCTGCAAAAAGCAATGTAGTAGAGGTCAATATTAATCTTGTCGATGTAAAAGACGATAAAGTACTGGTAACTGTTACGCCTCCACAAATAAAAACTGACGAGGTTATTTACAGCATTCCAAAAACAGTTCCTGGAACTTATTCTACAGATAATTACGGTAAATACTCCGATAGCTTCAAAGCTTTTGATGCTAAAGGAAATGCATTAACAGTAAAAAGAATTGACGATAACTCCTGGTCAATTTCAAATGCAAAATCATTAAAAAAAGTTACTTACTTAGTTGGTGATACTTTTGATACTGAAAAAGGAACAGGATTTGGTAACGATGACGTGTTTTCGCCAGCGGGAACAAATATCAATGCCGGAATCAATTTCATGATAAACACACATGGTTTTGTTGGTTATTTTCAAGACAAATTAGAAATTCCTTACAAAGTTACCATTACACATCCGGAAACACTTTGGGGAGCAACTTCAATGACTGACGAGGATGCAAGCAAAACAAGCGATGTTTTTACAACGTCTCGTTATGCAGTTTTGGTTGAAAATCCAATTATGTATTCTAAGCCGGATTACACTACATTTAACGTAAACGGAATGGATATTTTAATCGCTGTTTATTCTCCAACAGGAAAATTTACTGCTGAAAGTATCACTCCGGACATGAAAACAATGATGACGGCTCAGAAAAACTTTTTAGGAAAAGTAAATGCTAATAAGAAATATACCGTTTTATTGTACTTATCATCTATGGCAAAAGACGATGCACACGGTTTTGGAGCTTTAGAGCACCCAACTGCTACTACAGTAGTTTTACCGGAATCTATGCCAAAAGAAAAACTGGTAGAAACAATGAAAGATGTTGTTTCGCATGAGTTTTTTCATATTGTGACTCCACTAACAATTCACTCAAAAGAAATTCAGTTTTTTGATTATAATGCACCAAAAATGTCTGAGCATTTATGGATGTATGAAGGTGTAACAGAATATTTTGCTAATCTTTTTCAAATCAATCAGGGTTTAATTGGTGAAGCAGAATTCTATACTCGTATTGCTGACAAAATCGAGCAGGCAAAAGGATTAAATGATACGATGCCATTTACTGTAATGAGTAAAAATGTTCTAGAGCAGCCATACAAAGATCAATACTTAAATGTGTATCAAAAAGGCGCTTTGATTGGAATGTGTATTGACATTATCATCAGAGAAAAAAGCAACGGAGAAAGAGGAATTCTGGATTTAATGCATAAATTATCTAGCGAATATGGTATTGAAAAACCGTTTAACGATGATGAGCTTTTTGCAAAAATTACACAATTAACTTATCCTGAAGTTGGAGAATTTTTGAATAAATATGTTGCCGGGCCAACTCCAATTCCATATGATTTTTATCTAGCAAAAGTTGGTGTTACAAAAGCAACGGAGAAAAAACCGGGCCCAATTTTCTTAAAAGGACAAACTCCATATATTGGTGTTGACAAAGCAACTAAAGCAATAAATGTTCGTGCTGATATTGATTTAAATGTATTCTTCACTAATTTAAATCTTAAAGCTGGTGATATTATCACTGCTGTAAACGGAAAAACGTACAGTCTGGATAACATTTATGATTTGATCACAGAAAGTGAAAACTGGAAAGAAAATGATCCTATCACGCTTCAAATAAAACGTGCTGGTAAAGAAGAAACTATTAAAGGAACTGTGAAATTACCATACGAAGAAACAGAAACTTTTAAAGCAACTGACGCTTCAAAAGAGAAACTTAAAAATGCATGGTTAAAAGGATAATTTCTTTTTAAAGACACAAAAAAAAACCGACAATTACTTGTCGGTTTTTTTTTATTCTCATTTTTGTCATTTTCGAGGAACGAGAAATCACACGAGTAATTCGACAAAGATTGGCGACATTAGGCACGGAGCTTCTAGTGTGATTTCTCGTTCTTCGAAATGACAATATTGTGCTTACTTCTTAACCGGAAATTTCCAGTCAAATTCATCTTTATCATTGATAATTGCTCCAACTTCAAACTTTACAACTTCGTCAAATTCCGTTTGAAGAATAAACCAATTGTCTTCATTGAAATAGTTTTCGAAAGTATCAAAAGTTTCCTGAGTATATTTTGTAATTCCTTTTGTTGCTAAATCTTTCTTTACGTCAGCAATTTTTCTTCCGATAAGTTTGAATCCAAAAACTTCTAAATCATTGCTTGAAGCTACTGCATAACCCAATTTCAAGTCCTCTTCCTGATAAAATGTCAATCTGATTTTTTGTGCATTGTACACAAAAATCACGTTATCATCTTCATCTACATAATTTTTATCCGGTTTTCCTAAAGCAGCCGTTACATCATTTTGCTTCATTCCGAAAAGCAACTTATCAATTCCTGATTTTAGATTTATTTTCATATTTATTTTTATTTAAAGTGCAAATTTCGGGAAGTTTTTGCAAAGTCTGTTATGATTCTTTTTTATTATTTTTTTAGCCACAAATTTCACGAATTAGCACGAATTTAATTAGTGCAAATTCGTGAAATTCGTGGCTAAGAATAACTCTATTATAAATTAATAATAAAATCTGTGTAAACCCGTTTTATCCGCCTAATCCGCGGGCAATTTAATTCTGATAATTCTTCTTATTCGGCTTATTACTCATATAAAAAGTAATTTTGCCGCCATTAATAACATCTGAATGTTTCAGGAAAGGTTTATCTAATTGTTTTCCATTTAAAAGCACTTTACTCACAAAAACATTTTTATCCGATTGATTTATGGTTTCTACTTCGAAATTCCTTCCGTTTTCTAAATTAAAAATGGCTTTTTTAACCAACGGACTTCCTAATGCATATTCATCAGAACCCGGCGCAACTGGATAAAATCCTAAACTGCTAAAAATGTACCAGGCACTCATTTGCCCAAAGTCGTCATTTCCGCCCAAACCATCTGCACCGTTTCTGTACATTTTTTTCAAAATCATTCTAATTTTATCCTGAGCTTTCCACGGCGAATTGGTCCAATCATACAGATAAACCACATGATGTGAAGGTTCGTTTCCATGTACATAATTTCCGATGATTCCGTCTCTGGTAATATCTTCGGTATTTTCAAAATACTTGTCTGGCAAATGCATACTGAATAATGAATCCAAACGAACATTAAATTTGTCATTTCCGCCCATCATTTTAATCATTTCTGCCGGATCTTGGGGAACATACAAACTATAATTCCATGAATTCCCTTCAATAAAACCTTGTCCATGTGTATCAAGCGGATCAAATTCTTTTTTGAAAGTTCCGTCGTTTAATTTAGGACGCATGAAACCCGTTTTAGCGTCATAAACATTTTTATAATTCTTTGATCTTTCGATAAATTCATTATAAATACCTGTTTTACCAAGCTTTTTAGCCGCCTGAGCAATTGCCCAATCGTCATAAGCATATTCTAATGTTTTAGAAACCGAAGAACCGTTTTTGTCCTCAGGAACATAACCCATTTTCATATAATATTCCAATCCGTCATAATAGGAAACTTTAGCGGTGTTCACGCAAGCCTGAAGTGCTTTTTCTTTATCAAAATTTCCGTTGCCTTTTACAATAGCATCTGCAATAACAGATACAGAATGATAACCTATCATACACCAGTTTTCATTGGCATAATGTGACCAGATTGGCAGCATTTTATGCACGCTTTGATCTGAATGCGCCAACATTGAACTAATCATATCTGAGTTTCTAGTTGGCTGAACCAAATTAAAAAGTGGATGCAAAGCTCTGTAGGTATCCCACAAAGAATAACTGGTATAATTTTTAAAATTCTCGGCTTTATGAACATTCATATCCAGACCTTTGTAATTTCCATCTAAATCCATGTACTCTGTTGGGCCTAAAAATGCATGATACATTGAGGTGTAAAAATTCACTAAATCTTCTTTCTGGATAGTTTCAATCTGAATTTTATTCAGTTCGTTGTTCCAAACTTCCTGACTTTGTTTTTTTACTTTTTCGAAATCCCAACCCGGAATTTCTTTTTTCATGTTTTCAAGTGCTCCTGCAGAACTTACCGGAGAAAGTGCCATTTTGATTTTGATTTTTTCTCCTTCTTCCGTACTGAAATCAAAGAATAATTTCAGGTTTTGACCTGCCATTTCCGGAAAATTCTTGGTTTGATCAAATCTTCCCCAAAAACCTCTGTAAACACTTTTTTCCTGTGCTGCTTGTCCGTAGCTTTTAATGGGTTTACTAAAAGACATCGCAAAGTAGACCGTTCTGGTTCTCGCCCAACCATTCGTTTGACGGTATCCTGTAATTAAAGTATCGTTCTCTACACGAACAAATGTCCAGACATTCTTTTTATCGTAATTGTAAATTCCAGATGTTAAATCGAGAATAATATGGGCTTCATCAGATTTTGAAAATGTATATTGGTGCATTCCCACGCGTGTTGTTGCCGTAAGTTCGGCTTTGATTTTATGATCTTCCAGAAAAACACTGTAATACGCTGGTTCTGCTTTTTCGGTCGTATGAGAAAATGCAGATCGATAACCGGATAATGGTTTTGAAGCTACTCCGGGATTTAATTGCAGTTTTCCGGTTGTTGGCATTATTAGAAAATCGCCCAGATCAGAATGTCCTGTTCCGCTAAAATGGGTGTGACTGAAACCTACAATCGTTTTATCTTCGTATTGATATCCTGCGCAATATTTATAGACTTCTCCATTGTATTTTCCGTTTAAACCGTAAGCAATTGTATCGGTTTCAGGACTTAATTGTACACTCCCAAACGGAACTGTCGCTCCAGGATAAGTATGTCCCATTTTAGAAGTGCCAATCATTGGATCGACATACTGAATCAAATTTTGTTTCTCTATTTTCTTTTGTGCTTTCGCTCCATAACCAAGCATTAAAACGGTTAAGCCAAAAAGAAAACTTTTACATTTCACTCTGTTCATCAGGTTATTTTTTATTATTATTTTGGTTTAAAACAATATTGATCATTCACTAAAACGATTTACCAATGCTTTTAGGCTAGAAAAATACAACAAAATATGCTTTTTAAAAAATCTAAAATTTTCTGCGCTAAAAAGGTTTTAAATATCTTTGAACTATTCATAACTCTCTTCATTATATGAAAAATTTAATTTTAGTTCTATTACTTTCTTATTCGATATTTGGATTTGCTCAAAAAGTAAGCAGTTATAGACTGACAAAGGAAGAAATAATTCAAAGGGAACTTGACGGAGTTTCCGATATTCCTATCTACAAAGCTTTTGAATATCAGGACAAAGGCGGTGTTTATGAATTGCTTTTTTGCGAAAACCAAAAGACGATCTCCAAAAAAGATACTTTAAACACAAAGATTCAGGCGATTTCTACAATAAATGATCACGGTGGTTTTCTGGAAAAATGGAGAATCAATGATTTATTAGAATCTACTGAACCTAAGGAAACTAATATCTGGTTCTGGACAAAATATTGCAGTACCAAAGATCTTGATGCCGATGGTTATATTGAACCCATAATCGTTTACGGAACGAGAAATGAAAATGATGAAATAAAACGGGTTAAAATTATTGCAGTTTACAAAAACAAAAAATATGTAATTCGTGCCGTGGAATGTGACTTAGACTATTGCAGAAGTTTTAAAAAAGATCAAAATTGGAATACGCTTCCGCAGAAAGTAAAATCCTATGTTGATCAATTGGTGGTAAAAATTAGGAAGGAACAGGGTTTGTTGTTGAAGGATGGGTAGAATAAATTCCAATTTTAAAAATTCCAAATTCCAAATCTGAATTTAATCTAATTTAATTTAGAAATTTAAATCTTATTTTCATTTAACCGAAAAATAATTCGGTTTCAAAATTCCTAAACACGAACTGTCAGAACTAAATAAAGAATTAGAACAGATATCTTAAACTTCCCAAATTATGAAAAAGTTTGTATTATTAGCTTCAATAATTACGACATGCATTATAACTCAGTCTTGTTCTCAAAAAAAAGAAAATGCAAATAAGAATTTGCGAGATTATTGTACTATTATTTTTGAATCAAATCGGAAAAAAATTTGCGTAACTGATGATTTTTCTTCTTTAGACGAATGGATTAAGGAGAAAGATGGAAAATACAAACAAGTCCAAAAAAAACTAAACTTTACCAAAAACGAACGTGACAGTTTAGCAAAATATGCCTATCGAATCATAAATCAACCAACTCTTGCTACAAAAATGATGACATGTGGAGCTGGAGAAAATATAACAATTGAAATCAGTTATTGCACCACAAGTATTTTGTGTAAGTATTCGTCAATAGAAAGCTGGTCTTCATTGTCAAATGACAACAAAAAGTTGTACGAAATTTTAAATGCTAAAACTGCAATTCCAAAATAAGCGGTTGCTATACTATCTACTACAGAAAATAATTATAATTTTCTCTTCAAATTCTCTTTTACCGTATCAAACCATTCGTTTCTAAGAATACTTAAAACGATCGAATCACGACGTACTTCGCTGTCTCTGGTTGGCATGTGGTTGCGAAAAACTCCTTCGACTTTGCATCCGATGCTTTTCATGGCAGCTACACTGCGTTCGTTGTTATTATCGGCGCGGAATTCTACACGCTCCATTCCTAGGGTTTCGAATGCAAATTGCAGTAATAAAAATTTGCAGTGTTTGTTAAGTCCGGTTCCTCTAAAGGCTGATCCATACCAGGTATATCCTAATTGCAGCGTTTTGTATTCAAGCTGAATGTCGTAAAAACGTGTTGATCCTGCGTATTTTTGAGATTTTTTATCGAATACTATAAACGGAAATTCTCTTTTATCTTCTCTCGCTTTTACTGCTGATTGGATATATTTTACCAAATTTTCTTTTCCGTCCGCACCAACTAAGGAATATTTCCAGGTTTCTGGCTCGTTGATGGAGATTTCTAATAAATTTTCGATGTCTGATTCTTGGATAGGCCGTAATAAAACCAAATCGTCTTCGAGGATAACGTTGTCTGAGAAACTGAAATTAGATCTTGTATTCATTTTTAAATTCCGTTGAGATTGCGATGAAATGTTTCTATTTCTTCAAAAGAAGCTTTATAAAGATATTTGAAAAAAATAAAAAGAAGAACAAAAAAATAAACAAATAAGCCTCTATTCGTTAGAGGCTTATTTGTTTATTTTTAGTTGATTTTAAAATTACTCACTCATTTCATCATAGCGCTCCGGAACTTGCGGATCGTATAACGGGCATTTGAATTCTTCCATCAACGCAACTAGTTTATTCATGGTTTTGCCTTCGGTTCCGTAACAGTCGATTTTGACACTTTGTGGAGTTGTGATTACTTGAAAGGCACCTTTTCCTTTGGTATTTTGCCAACTGTTTTCATCTACTTTTTTCCATTCTGAAAAAACAGAAGCGATTCGGTTCATGATTACTTCAACAGGAAGTTTTTCTAAACCTTCAATTTCTTCTTTTTCGACAAGGGCTTCGTAAACCTCATGGTGGTTTAAGTAGACTTCTTCTAAGTATTTCCAAAAAAGTAATTCGTACATAGCCTGATGTTTTTAGCCCCGATAGTAGTGAAAATCCTTTTGTGTCCGCCGCGGCGGACACAAAAGATTGTAACGGATAGCGGGATTAGCTCCTAAAAAAGCTAATTATTAATAAAAAGGTCCTGTTGAAACTCCAGTATAAAAAACCTTTGCAACTCAGTCCCGAAGCTTCGGGATTGAACCTTTGTAACTTAAAAAATTAATATTCGAATGTTCCGTATTCACTGGTAATAGTAAGCTTTTTAGCATCGGCCGCTTCTACTCTACCTACGATTTGTGCGTCGACATTGAACGATTTTGAAATCGCAATAATATCTTGTGCAATGTTTTCAGGAACGTAAATTTCCATACGGTGACCGCAATTGAAAACCTGATACATTTCTTTCCAGTCTGTTTTTGATTGTTCCTGAATTAACTTGAACAATGGTGGAACCGGAAATAAATTGTCTTTTATAATGTGCAGGTTCTGAACAAAATGTAAAATTTTTGTCTGTGCTCCTCCACTGCAATGCACCATTCCGTGAATTTCGTTTGGTGTATAAGTGTCTAAAATTTTCTTGATAATTGGCGCGTAAGTTCTCGTTGGAGAAAGTACTAACTGACCTGCATTTATTGGGCTGTTCTCTACTTCATCAGTTAAATTTACTTGTCCTGAGTAGATTAATTCTTCGGGAACAAGGGCATCATAACTTTCAGGGTATTTTTTAGCTAAATATTTCCCAAAAACATCATGACGTGCAGATGTTAATCCGTTACTTCCCATTCCGCCATTATAGCTTTTTTCGTAAGTTGCCTGACCAAAAGAAGTCAAACCAACAATTACGTCGCCTGCTTTAATGTTTGCATTGTCTACTACATCGCTGCGTTTCATACGAGCGGTAACGGTAGAATCGACAATTATGGTACGAACGACATCTCCAACATCGGCAGTTTCTCCTCCTGTTGAATGAATCGTTACGCCAAAAGATTTTAATTCGTTGATTAATTCTTCGGTTCCGTTGATGATTGCTGAAATAACTTCGGCCGGAATTAAGTTTTTATTTCTTCCAATTGTAGAAGAAAGCAAGATATTATCTGTTGCACCAACGCATAATAAATCGTCGATGTTCATGATTAAAGCATCCTGAGCGATTCCTTTCCAAACTGAAATATCACCTGTTTCTTTCCAATACATATACGCTAATGACGATTTTGTACCTGCGCCGTCTGCGTGCATAATCAAGCAATATTCCTCATCCTGGGTAAGATAATCTGGAACAATTTTACAAAATGCTTGAGGAAATAAACCTTTATCAATATTTTTTATGGCGTTGTGTACGTCTTCTTTTGATGCCGAAACACCTCTTTGTGCGTACCTTTTGCTAGAATCTGAACTCATGAAACTTAGTTTGTGTTGATGTGGTGCAAAGATAATCCCTTTTTTTAATTCTTGGGACTATACGATTTAAAATTAGAACTTATTCTAATTAAAATCATATTTTCTTCAAATCTGTGATTCACAAAAAAAGCGACAGTTTTTGAATACTGTCGCTTTTTTGAGCAACTAAATTGTTTTAAACATTTTCAAGGCTTATATTTAATTGGCTACTAATACAACTTGTGATGCAGGTTATACAATTTGGAGAAATTTATCATTCTAAAAAATGATTTGAAAAGTAGATTCGTTCTTGATTCCCTCCTTTTCATACTCAAATTTAGAAAACTTATCTCAAACCAAATTAGACATATTTACTTATTTTACAACACATTAGCTTCTTTTCGATAAAATGTGAGACTATCTCGATGAACTGCCTTTATCTTATCTTATAATAAGAAGAAAAATACTACTTTATATGTTTTTTTATTTAAAGATAATCTCAAAAAAAAGCCTGTCTTTTTTCGAGACAGGCTTTAAAGTGCTATTTTGAGAATCTTATTTGGTAAACAACAATTCTCTGTATTTAGTTAAGGTCCAACTTTCGTCATCTACTAATAATTCTAATTTGTCGCAGTGATTTCGAATATCTTCAAAATATGGTTTTACTTTATTGCAATATGCTTCGGCCATTTTTTGAGCATCTGTCAAATGATTTGCTGTTTTTCTCTCATTTGTCATCGCTAATACTTTAGAATTTATTCCTTCTATATGACCTGAAATTTCTTTGATTAAAACAATTTGCTCTTTGGCAATGGTTTCAAACTCTTTCCCAAAAATTTCTTTTAATCCTTTTACGTTCTCGATTAAAGTATTTTGGTAACGAATTGCTGTTGGAATTACGTGATTTCTTGAAATATCTCCTAAAATCCTTCCTTCAATCTGAATCTTCTTCGTGTATTCTTCCAATTCAATTTCGTAACGTGCCTCAACTTCAATATGATTCATAATCCCTAATTCTTCGAATAAATCAAATGCTTGTTTAGAAACTTTGGCTTTAATCGCTTCGGGAGTAGTTTTAAAATTACTTAAACCTCTTTTAGCGGCTTCTTTTTCCCAGGCATCACTATATCCGTCTCCTTCAAAAAGTATTTTTTTAGATTGTTTGATGTATTCCCTTAAAACATTGAAGATTGCATCATCTTTTTTCATGTCTTTCGACTCAATTAAAGCATCTACTTCTATTTTAAAATCTTTCAATTGTTTGGCCACAATGGCATTCAAAGTAGTCATTGAATTTGAACAGTTTGAATTAGAACCTACCGCTCTGAACTCAAATTTATTTCCTGTAAAGGCAAACGGCGAAGTTCTGTTTCTGTCTGTATTGTCTAAAAGTACATCCGGAATTTTTCCGACTACATTTAGTTTTAAGTCTGTTTTTTCTTCAGGAGATAATTTTCCTGTAGTTACACTTTCTAATTCTGATAAAACTTTTGTTAGTTGTGCTCCAATAAAAACAGAGATAATTGCCGGTGGTGCTTCGTTTGCTCCTAACCTGTGATCGTTACTTGCTGTTGCGATAGAAGCTCTTAGTAAAGTTTCGTAATCGTTAACTGCTTTTATGGTATTAATAAAAAAGGTAAGAAATTGTAAATTGCTCATTGGCGTTTTACTCGGACTTAATAAGTTAACTCCTGTATCTGTTGCCAGTGACCAGTTGTTGTGTTTTCCGGAACCATTTACTCCTTTAAATGGTTTTTCGTGAAATAACACTTTAAAATCATGACGCTCTGCAACTCTTTGCATCACATCCATTAATAAGGAGTTGTGATCTACAGCAAGATTGGTTTCTTCAAAAATTGGTGCTAACTCAAACTGATTTGGTGCAACCTCGTTATGACGCGTTTTTACCGGAATTCCCAATAACATACATTCTTGTTCCAGATCTCTCATATACGTTAAGGCACGCGTTGGGATAGATCCAAAATAATGATCATCAAGTTGTTGTCCTTTTGCAGATGTATGCCCTAATAATGTTCTTCCGGTCATCATTAAATCCGGACGTGAATTTGCCAAAGCTTTATCAATCAAAAAGTATTCTTGTTCCCAGCCTAAAGTGGCAGTAACTTTTTTTACATTTTTATCAAAATATTTACATACTTCTGTCGCAGCTTCATCCATTGCAGATAATGCTCTTAATAACGGAATTTTATTATCTAAAGCTTCTCCTGTATAAGCAATAAAAACTGTTGGGATACATAATGTTGTTCCATATATAAAGGCTGGCGAAGTTGGATCCCACGCTGTGTAACCTCTGGCTTCAAAAGTATTTCTGATTCCTCCATTCGGGAAACTTGATGCATCCGGCTCTTGTTGCACCAATTGTGCTCCGCCAAATTTTTCTACAGGGTCGCTTCCATCATACGATGTTTCAAAAAAAGCATCGTGTTTCTCTGCGGTTGTTCCCGTAAGAGGCTGAAACCAGTGTGTATAATGTGTAACTCCTTTAGAAAGAGCCCATTCTTTCATTCCCATGGCGATATAATCAGCCAGTTTTCTGTCTATTTTAGTTCCATGTTGAACCGCATCTCTTACCCCTTTTAAAGCATCTGAAGTTAAAAACTGCCTCATTGCTTTCTCATTGAACACATTTGAACCAAAAATATTAGATTTTCTGTCTATTTCTTCAAAATGTACCGGCTTTCTTGTAGAAGCTTCTTTTAAAGCTTGAAAACGTAATGTTGACATGTATATAAGTTTAAAAATTTATAATAATTCCTATAAAAAAAGAAGAACAAATATAAAGAATAAAACCCCCTGTTTGAAAGATAAATTTTAGAAAATTATGCGACGATTTTTCAATAGAAGATGCTTTTTACAAAGAATAATGAATCTTATCTGTAGAAATATAACAAAACACCTTAGTATTATTCATTAAATAAACATTTTTTCATAATTCCTTAACCCAGAAATTCAAAAATCTACCGTAATTATTACGAATTTATTTTTTTATGGTGTTAAAAATTGCTTTTTATAAAATATACCCCTGCCAAAATTGCGCTTCTCTAAAAAATAATACTCTGCTAAACAAAATAGCCCCCTAATTTTTAGGACTAAAAAAATAAATCTATATTTGACCCAACGAAAAAAACAAAAAAAATTAATTTATATTATTATGGCTAAAATTAAGTTAGAGTACATTTGGTTAGATGGATATGAACCAACTCAAAATCTTAGAAGTAAAACTAAAGTTGAAGAGCACGAAAATTTCAAAGGAACATTAGAAGAACTTGGAAACTGGTCATTTGATGGTTCTTCAACAAAACAAGCTGAAGGTGGATCTTCAGACTGTCTATTAGTTCCAGTTGCGATTTACCCGGATCCAACTCGTATAAATGGTTACATTGTAATGTCAGAAGTTATGTATGCTGACGGAACACCACACCCTTCTAACGGTAGAGCTACAATTGATGATGATAATGATGATTTTTGGTTTGGTTTCGAACAAGAGTATTTCATCATGGATACTAAAACTTTATTGCCATTAGGTTTCCCTGTTGGAGGATATCCTGCTCCACAAGGTATGTACTACTGCTCTGTAGGTGGAAAAAACACTCACGGAAGAAAATTAGTAGAAGAACATGCTGACTTATGTATCGCTGCCGGACTTAACTTTGAAGGTATTAACCAAGAGGTTGCCTGCGGACAATGGGAATTTCAATTATTCGCTAAAGGTGCTAAAAAAGCCGGAGACGAAATTTGGGTTGCTCGTTACTTATTAGATCGTTTGACTGAAAAATATGGTTACTATATAGAATATCACCCAAAACCACTTGGAGACACAGACTGGAATGGTTCAGGTATGCATGCTAACTTCTCTAACGAGATCTTAAGAACATGCGGTTCTAAAGAAACTTATGAAAAAATATGTGAAGCTTTCCGTCCTGTTGTTGCAGAACACATTGCAGTTTACGGAGCTTACAACGACCAACGTTTAACTGGTAAACATGAAACTGCTTCTATTCACGATTTCTCTTATGGAGTATCTGATAGAGGAGCTTCAATCAGAATTCCTTTATATACTGTTCAAAAAGGATGGAAAGGATACCTTGAAGACAGAAGACCAGCTTCAAACGGTGATCCATACAAAATCGCTGCAAGAATTATCAAAACTGTAAAATCAGTGCTATAATTCAAAGCTTATAAATACTTAAAAGTGCCATCCTGATCAGATGGCACTTTTTTGTTTATCGTAAAATTAGGCATCCTGAATCTTTGTCAAAGTTTAAAACTTTGACAAAGATATTACGCGCATTCAAACCCGACAGTCCCGATCCCGAAACGTCGGGACGGGATTAAAAACCTGTCGGGTTTATAATACTAAATTTTAAGGTAATTTCTATTAATAAATTTTTAAGTTAAACTTCAAAAACTATCTTTGTAAATCATTTAAAAAATATCATAATGGTTTGGATTTTCTTTTTAGTAGCTGTTGTAATTATTCTTGCTTTAGATTTAGGCGTTTTCAACAAAACACCACATATTATTAGTACCAAAGAAGCAAGTAAATGGACCTTGATTTGGGTAACACTTTCGTTTTTGTTTTCGGGAGTAATTTACTGGCTTTATACCACAGATTATATTGCAAATCCAGATCAGTTAAAACCTGCCGTTGCTTCAATGAAGTTTATTACGGGTTACTTAATCGAATTATCATTGAGTGTAGATAATATATTTGTAATCGCTATTATTTTTGCTTCTTTCAAAATACCTCAAAAATACCAACACCGTGTTTTATTCTGGGGAATCCTTGGTGCAATCATTTTCCGCGGATTAATGATTTTCTTTGGCGTAATGCTTATCAATAAATTTACGTGGACAACGTATTTGTTTGGTGCATTCTTAATTTTTACAGCTTTGAAAATGTTATTTTCAGGTGAAGAAGAAGATTTTCATCCAAAAGATTCCTTTGTTTACAAAACACTTGGAAAAATCATCCCGATTACTTCTGAAATGGATGGAGAGAAATTTTTCATTAGCACAAAAACGGCAAAAAAAGCAGCAACTCCTTTATTTGTTGCCTTGATTGTTATTGAGGTTATGGATGTTCTTTTTGCTGTAGACAGTGTTCCGGCAATTCTTGCTATTACATCAGATCCGTTTTTAGTATTTAGTTCTAATATTTTTGCCATTTTAGGTTTACGTTCTATGTATTTCTTCCTGGCGAATATGCTGGCAAAATTCAGTTTCTTAGAGTATAGTTTGGTAGCTATTTTAGCTTTTGTAGGATTAAAAATGATTCTTCACGATTTTATTCACGTTCCTGAATGGGCTTCTTTAGCTTTTATTGCTCTTTCTCTTTTAGTAGGGATTTTGGTTTCGCTGAAATTTGGAGAAGAAAAAACACTTACAGATTCAAACGAGGAATAATTTTCCTGTAATATATGTATAAAAAAGGAGATCATTTAGATCTCCTTTTTTATGCCTTGACAAACTTGAAATCTTCAATAATAGTTAAATAACAAGATAAATACTATATTTTAACCATTAAAAATAAGATTATACATTATTTATAACTAGGTTTACTTATTATTATAAATAATTTAAAAGTCTTATCATGAGAAAAAATTACATCTATCTCTTTTTCCTCTTTTTGTTTACTACTATTTTGTTTGCGCAAAAAGTTACCATCACACCAACATCCGTAAACGGATCTAATGTTAGTGCAGGTCCAATTAACCTTGCCTCTGTTCCCTACTCTACTATTTCGTTAGGTGTTAAAGTAGAAATTCCTGCCGGTGCCGCAGTAGGAGATCAAGGAACTATAAAAGTTTATTACATGAATTCTGTAGCACTTGGAGCGAATGTCGCCAACGGAGGCGATGGAGGTACATTATACTTTGGCGGCGGAAAAACTGCAACCAAAAGTTTTGTGATAAACTTAAATTGGGCAGATTTTCAAACCTCTGGAGGATTTGTTTATGCCGAATACAAAAACAGCAATAGCGCATCTGCAGTAGCATATAAAAGTCCTTATCTTTCTGTAGTTAAAAATGCAACAATGACTACAGGAACCAATTTAAACCCTCCTGCAGATGCTCCAAACCCAACAAAAATACCGAATACGTTATGCTGTAATCAAACCGTTAGATTAGGAGAAAAACCAGCAATAATTACTGGTACTACCTACCTTAATCCTTATCAGGGAGAACCTTATGGCATTAACTCTAGATGGACAATAGACAGACTTCTTGGTGACTCAAAAATATTAAATAGTAGCAGAAGCATTTTAGAGATCGATTACTTAACTCAAACTGGCAAAATTACCGTCACAAGGAGTTTAGGATATCTTTATGGCGGTCAATTTCCAAACAAGAGTAATACGGTAACTATTACTGTTGTTCCATCACCAATCTTGAGTAATACTATAGATCAAAACAATGCCAATGCAATAGATTCAAATGGTTTTGCTGAATTCTCAAGTTTAAAATCAGTTGACATTACAGGTAACTTATCACATGTGAGTTTAAATATGTTAAAAGATCCGAATCATATTTACGACAGAACTGACGAAATTTCTAGGGATGCAACTTATTCTTGGGAATATACTAAAACAAAGAAAGCACTTTAGACCCAAAAATATGGATTCCAATCATAAGTAAAAATTCTTCAAACCTATATGGCTTCAATCCTACAATTACAAATTCAGAGGATAATTATTACATAGTAAGAAGAATTGCCTCGTATCAAGGGATTTCAAGAATTAGTAATGAAGTTAAAATAATGACTCGAACTATGGGATACAATAATACTATTTGTTGCGACCAAATATTAAAAATAATCTCTCTTACTGACTACGAAGTCCCTAGTACAATAATTGGCTCAACACCAAATATTGACAGTAGTACTATGACTGGTAACAATTTCAGCATAGTAGGAATAAGCTATCAATGGCAAAATCAAATCCAAGGAAGAAGTCTTTCTGCATGGACAGATATATCAGGAGCAACATCAAAAGACTATCTTCCACCTTCATCTTCTTTAAAAGTTATTGCAGGCAATGGACGAAGAGGTACACAAGCATTTGTTCTCGAATCCTCATATATCTACAGAAGAATTACAAAAATCAACTACCAAATTTTTAATCCAAATGGGATCAATAAAACAGTTACTAGTTACAGTAATGAAGTATCTCTGACTGCAAGTTCTGGTGAACCATACATAAAAATTTACCCTAACCCTACTTCATCAGTTTTAAACATCCAAAGCACAACAGACATTTCAAAATCTAAGGTAACCATTACCAATATAACAGGAAATACAATAAATTACAATTTTTCAATAATAAATCCAAATTTGATTAGTGTAGATATTTCACAATTAACAAATGGCACTTACTTTATCGCGATTGAGAATAGAGATATTTCTCTAATTACATTTATAAAACAATAATAAAAATTATGTCATAAAAAAAAGGAGATCTTACGATCTCCTTTTTTTATTTCTAATTCTAATAACTAGTTTAATTCCTTAACATTACTATCATCAATATTATATTTCTTGATAACAGCATTATAATCTGAATAATCTGCTTTTACTTTTTTTCCTGTAGTTCCGTCATCACCTGGAATAATAACAACTCTAAATGTTTTTCCTAATCTAAAAGTAGGTGGCAATTGAGAGAAATCACTTAAACTTCCATCAATAAAAACTGTAACTCTGTTTTTAGAAAAGCTAAAATTATACTGAGCTGTTTCTGTACCATCATTAAAGTAATATATCTGAGGTAACAATGCCCAGCTGTTTCCTCCCGCTGTGCTAACTAGCTCATATACTAAAATATTATCTCCCGACAACATTCCTGATGGTGTGCTAGTGACAGCAAAATCTGGTCCAGCAAAGTTAACATTATTCATTTGATAAACATAAGCAATTGGAGCATCATATCCTGGAGGTCCCTGGGGTCCTTCCGGTCCTTCACAACTAGAAAACGCAAAAAGTCCAACGACTGCGAAAAGTGTAAGTATCTTTTTCATAACATATATTTTTTTAAGTTTTATATATAAAGGTATCCCAAAAACCAAACCAAAAAAAAGAAAAACATAATTTTTTTCCTAACTTTTTTAATCTCAGTTGTATTTTCTAAATCATTTTATGCGTAAAACACCTGTAATCAAAGCAGAAGTAAAAAATAATTTTCCGAAAAAAAAGCACCCGCTTTTAACGGATGCTTTAAATAAGGTTTATAAATTAATTTAATTACCGGCAGAAATGATTTTTTTAGAACTGCTGCCTTTGCTAGTTGTAACTTTTAGAATGTAAACTTGGAATTTACCTACGTAGAAATCAATATTAAAGTTATATTCTTTGTCCAAATAAGAATTTGTATCTGTTTTTGAAGATAACAAAGTTCCTGCTATGTCAAACAATTCAATTTTGACATCACTCGCATAATTAAAGTTATAACGAATTGTAATGTAGTTTTTAAATGGAACCGGATAAGCATCAAAACTAGCTTTTTTGCTTTCTTTTCCGCCACCGTCAACTACAGTTGTTTCTGGAGTTGTTGTAGGTGTCTCCGTAACTATAGGTTCTTGAGTTGCTACACAAGCAAGCGGCGGAATGTTGTATCCCATTGAAATTCTACATTCATCAAATGCATTGTTTATCAAATCTACCAAACTTGCTATATCAGAAAGAGAAGCTCCGTTGGTATTTCCTCCTCCTAACGCTTGGTTGGCTAAGTTGAATAAATCTCCAACTGTTTTATCTCCTCCCAGTTTACTAACCACAGTGTTTGGAATAGTGTAATATTTATACTCATTACTTACTGTTCCGTCAGGATTACAAATACGTTCTTTTGGAGTTTTTGATCCGCAGCCACCATCAGGTTGAGCAACAGCTAATATACCTGCCTGTAGTTTAAATTTACTCAACTCACTATCAATACCTAAATTAAGCCCTAAAGTAATGGTTTGAGCTAATAAGGTATTATTGATTTTACCATTTTTAAGATAGGATGCAGTTAATGCACTGATATGCAGATTGCCGTTTGGCAATACTTTACTTCCTCCTCCTCCTGGCAAAAATGCAATTACACCATTGATATCTGCCGTATTATTAGATACTAAAACAGATTTTCCGGCTAAACCAATTGTCATTGTTCCACCTGGATAAGTACTTAATGATTTTGCAATAAGAGCTTTTGTTGTATAAGAAACTCCTCCCGCACATGACATACCTCCACTATTTCCATAAGCACCCTGAGTATAGGTACAAATTGGAGTTGTACATGGAGTAATTAAAAATGTTGACACTTTTTTAATCGTTTCGCAATTGTTTGAAACAACAAATTCAATAACTAATGGCACCCCAATTTGAGGTTTCACAAATTGAGACAAATCTGTAGCCTGAACATTTCCAGAACATCCTCCTGTGTATTTAAATCCTGCAATCCATGCGATGAATGCTGCATCTGCATTTTCACCACAAATAACTGTTTTATTTGGAGGACTTGAAACATTAAGTAAATCAGCTTTAGTAATGGTGAAGTTTTTGGTAATTGTAGTGGCATAACATTTATCAGTAATCACATAACTTACACTGGTTGTTCCGCCCTGACATAAGTTGGGTGCAACAGGATTACCTTCAAAAACTCCTTTCGGATCACAACCGCCACTTACGCTAAATCCTTG
>Ga0163161_10000079_pt1 | contig 97522 bp, 93 predicted proteins | sample S45metaG_FD_129847 | JGI IMG/M metagenome (GOLD analysis project Ga0163161, IMG submission 129847) | Switchgrass rhizosphere microbial communities from Kellogg Biological Station, Michigan, USA - S4-5 metaG | ecosystem: Host-associated > Plants > Roots > Rhizosphere > Soil | place: USA... | reverse complement strand
GATGTCGCCGATGATCCGCATGCTCGGCGCCGGCGGGAAGATGTAGGTGTTGCGGACCATGAACTCCTTGAGGATGTCGTTCTGGATGGTTCCGCTCAGCTGGTCCTGCGCCACGCCCTGCTCTTCGGCCGCGACCACGTAGCCCGCGAGCACCGGCAGCACGGCGCCGTTCATCGTCATCGACACGGAGACCTTGTCCAGCGGGATCTGGTCGAACAGGATCTTCATGTCCTCCACCGAATCGATCGCCACGCCGGCCTTGCCGACGTCGCCGGTCACGCGCGGATGGTCGCTGTCGTAGCCGCGGTGGGTGGCCAGGTCGAAGGCCACGCTCACGCCCTGTCCGCCCGCAGCCAAAGCCTTGCGATAGAACGCGTTCGATTCCTCGGCGGTCGAGAAGCCGGCGTACTGGCGGATGGTCCAGGGGCGCACCGCGTACATGGTGGCCTGCGGGCCGCGGAGATAAGGCTCGAAACCGGGCAGCGTGTCGGTGTACTTGAGGCCCTGCAGGTCGGCCGCGGTGTAGAGCGGCTTGACGGTGATGCCATCGGGCGTGATCCAGTTCAGCGCATTCACGTCGCCGCCCGGCGCGGACTTGGCAGCGGACTTGGCCCAGGCACCGAGGTCGGCGGGCTTGAAGGTGGGTTCGGGTGTGCTGCTCATGAGGGGGACGCCGCTTTGCAGTTGTCTTGCAGGGGATTACGGAGGGATTCGCAAATTCGCTTGCAGGGATTTGCAAGCCGGCCGCGAGTCTAACCGATCCGTAATTATTAATTCAAACCCAATTTTTGCGGTACATTCCTGCCCATGTCCGCTGTCACCCTCACCCCGCGAGCCCTCTACGAAGAGGTAGCCGAGCTGCTGCGCCAGCGGATTTTCCGCCGCGAACTGGAGCCCGGCAGCTGGATCGACGAACTCAAGCTGGCCGAGGAATACGGCATCAGCCGCACCCCGCTGCGGGAAGCCCTGAAGGTGCTGGCCGCCGAAGGGCTGGTGACGATGAAGGTGCGCCGCGGCGCCTACGTGACCGAGGTGTCCGAGCAGGACCTGGCGGACGTCTACCACCTGCTCTCCCTGCTGGAGAGCGATGCGGCCGGCGTGGTCGCCGAACGCGCCACCGAAGCCGAGCGTGCCGAGCTGAAGAAACTGCACGCTGAACTCGAAGCCGCCGCCGCGCCGGGCAAGGAAGACCGGGAACATTTCTTCGCAGTGAACGAGCGCTTCCACATGCAGTTGCTGGCCATCGCCAACAACAAGTGGCGTGACCAGATGGTGGCGGACCTGCGCAAGGTGATGAAGCTCAACCGGCACAACTCGCTGCTGAAGGCCGGGCGCATTGCCGAGTCGTTGGCGGAGCACCGGTCGGTGATGGCGGCCATCGAAGCGCGTGATGCGGCGGCCGCCATGGCCCGCATGCGCGAGCACTTCAAGAGCGGCCTCGAAGCGGCCGCCTAGGCTCACCCTCAGGCTTCACGCACTTCGTGTCGCTTCGCCTTCCCCCTTCCGCGGGCGATACCTGCGGCCCGGCAAAGCCGGTTCCGCGGTATCCCGCGAAAAGGCACGCCTTATTTGCGTTCAGTCGCGGATGGCTGTGCCGGCTTCGGCCGCAATCCGCCGCGCCGCTTCCAGCAGCCGGGGCGCCACGCGCTCCAGCATGACGTCCTTGGGCAGCAGATAGGCCGGGCCGCCGCAGCTCAGGCCGTAGCGTTCGCCGCGCGGCCCCTGCAGTGCAAAGCCGAGCGCGTGGATGTGGGGATGCCACTCGCCGAAGGAGCTGCAATAGCCGAGGCGGTCGTATTCCTCGATGCCCATCATGAGCCGTGGCTCCACGGCAGGCCAGTTCTCGCCGGTCTCGATGCGGATCTGCTCCAGCAGCAGGTCCCGCTCGGCTTGAGGCAATGCCGCCAAGTAGGCCCGGCCAGCAGCCGAAGTGGTGATCGACAGGCGAGAGCCGACCTCGATGCGCGAGCTGATCAATGCGGAACGCGGCCGCAGCGAATCGATGACGAGCAGGTCGAGATCGTCGCGCACGCCCATGTGGATGCTGGCGCCTGCGAATTCGGACAGATCCGTCAGGTGCGGCCGCGCCACCGTCCTCAGGTCGAAATGCAGCAGATATCGGCTGCTCATGTCGAGCAGCGCCGGCCCCAGGCTGAAGCGCTCGCTGTCGCGGGACTGGCGCAGGTAGCCAGCGCCTACCAGCGTCGCGGTCAGCCGCGAGACGGTGGCCTTGGGGATGCCCGTGGTGTCGGCCAGATCCCGGTTGCCCATCGGGGCGGCAGCCATCCCGATGGTCTTGAGCAGTGACAAGCCGCGTGCGAGCGCGCTCACTTCCTCTTTGCTGCCAACAGCTTCACTCATGAAGAACCTTTTTTGTTTCCCTGACCTCTTTATTCTTGAGCAAAAACAGGTGCACAAGCCACACTTGTTGTTGCATTGTTTCGGAACCATGTTCCGTTAAAAGACGATGAAATGCCCCGATTCCGGGGCTAAAAAGGGCGTTTTCGGGCAAACATAGACACGGAATCTCCGCGTTTTGCAGAACGCCAAGTGAGCTGTGGAAGCAGAAAACCGGCCGCGGCGGCCGGCCCGGTCAGGCGGCCTGGGCGACCGGCTCGTGCGCCAGCGCCATCACCTCGTGCGGCGGGCGCGTCTTCATCCGATGGTCGCTCCAGACCTGCCGCCAGCGGCGCGCGCCGGGCAAGCCGTTGCGCAGGCCCAGCATGTGGCGCGCGATCGACGACCACTGCGTGCCGTGCTCCGCCGCCTCGCGCACCATGTAGTCGCACATCAGCGACTCCACCTCTTCGCGCGTCAGCGGTTGCGGCGCGGCGCCGAAGAATTCGGCGTCCCACTCGGCCAGCCACCAGGGGTTGTGATAGGCCTCGCGCCCGACCATCACGCCATCGAGCAGGCGCAGGTGTTCATGCACTTGTTCGTTCGAGGAAATGCCGCCGTTGATGGAGAACTTCAGGCCCGGAAAGTCGTGCTTCAGCCGATGCACCAGCGCGTAGCGCAGCGGCGGAATCTCGCGGTTCTGCTTCGGGCTCAGGCCCTGCAGCCACGCATTGCGCGCATGGACGATGAAGGTATGGCACCCCGCCTCGCTCACTTGGCCGACGAAGTCGCGCACGAACTCGTAGCTCTCGATCTTGTCGATGCCGATGCGGTGCTTGACCGTGACGGGCACGCGCACTACATCGACCATCGCCTTCACGCAATCGGCCACCAGCTTCGGCTCGTTCATGAGGCAGGCGCCGAACGCGCCGCGCTGCACGCGCTCGCTCGGACAGCCGCAGTTGAGGTTGATCTCGTCGTAGCCCCATTCCTCGCCAAGCTTCGCGCAATGCGCGAGGTCGGCCGGCTCGCTGCCGCCGAGCTGCAGCGCCACCGGGTGTTCCTCGGCGTTGAAGCGAAGGTGCCGGGGCACGTCGCCATGCACCAAGGCGCCGGTCGTCACCATCTCGGTGTAGAGCAGCGCGTGGCGCGACATCAGACGATGGAAGTACCTGCAATGACGGTCCGTCCAATCCATCATGGGGGCAACGGAGATGACCTTCTCTTCCAAAACGCGTGATCCTGTGGTGTCGACATCGGCCCGGGCATCGGGCGCAAGGCCGCTAGTTTCTCACGCAGCCCTTTACGCCCGCTGCCGGCCGGCCATGTAGTTGCCCGGCGTCACGCCGAAGCAGCGGCGAAACCACCGCGAGAAATGGGCCTGGTCCACGAAGCCGCATTGCGTCGCCACCTCGGCCGGCGGGTGGCCCTCGCGCAGTAGCAGCTTGGCCCGGCCGATTCGCGCAAGCCGTGCGTAGTGGGCGGGCGCCATGCCGACCGCCGTGCGGAACAGTCGATGGAAGTGTTCGCGCGACACGCCCAGCCGCAGGGCCAGCGATGTCGGGTCGATGCGGCATGCATCTTCGGTGGCCAGGGTGGTGCAGATCGCCTCGACGCGCGCGTCCCCCATCTGGCGTTCGACCGCAACGAGCGGCGCCCCCGTCTGCGCACTAAAGATCCGCTCCAGCAGGTGGCCGACCTGCGGCCCCTCTTGCGACAGTGCGGCACCCGCCAGCGCATCGGCCGCAGCCTCGTCGCTCCAGACCCGGCGCTGCACCACGCCCCGCAGGCCCGGCGGCCACGCAAGGCGCGCCGCCACCCAGGCATGCGGCACATACAGCATCACCATCCGAAAGCCCTGGGCACTGACACCGGCCGTGTGCAGCATGAACGGCGCCATCAGCACGAGGTCGCCGGCTTGCGCCTCATGACGCGCCCCGGCGCAAGTGAATTCGCAGCGGCCTTCGAGAATGGCGCCCACGCTCCACTCGGCGTGCCAGTGCAGCTCGAAGCGCGCCTTGGGATCGGCCGCGAACATCACCTCGATCTGTGCGCCGCCGTCCATCGGCAGGCCGATCACATGCGAGGTCGCGGAGATGTTCATCCCGTCAAGGGTAGCGCCGCCTACAGCCTCATGCTGCAAAAGCACCGCGCACCGTGATGCCCATCCAGCCCGCGCTCGCCTGCGTCGCGTCCACCCGGCCGAGCAGCGCCAGCTCCTCCACCGGGTGATCGTGGAACTGCAACGTGGCGCTGCCCTCCGTCCAGCCCGACTCGACGCGGTCCACGATGTCGGCGCGCAGGTAGCGCGGGGTCGCCGCCACGCCGGGCTGCGTGAGGTCGGGCCAGCCCACCGCACCGACGGTCGGCGCGGCAAGAAAGCCCAGGCGCTCGGCCTTCTCGCCGGTCAGCGTGACCGTCGCATCGACCAGCCGCCGCTCTTTCACGCTGAGGCTCGCGCCAAGCCGGCTGCCCGCGGACAGTGGCGCGGCCGCGGCGTGGGCCAGCGGCAGGCTGCGGGTCACCCAGGTCTGGCCGATCTTCTTGGGCCAGCCCTGCAGCCAACCGCGCAGCAGCGAGATGTCCTGGTCGACGTAGATCAACGGGCAGTAGAAAAAGCGCGCATCGCCGCCCTGCGCCGGCGCGACCTCGAGCACCACGATGGTCTCGCGGTATTGCGCATAGACGGGGTCGAGCAACTCCTGCCCGCCCTTGCCGCACGACTGCCAGTCCGCAAAATGAACGCAGCCCTTGCCGGTGGCCGCGCCCAGTTCCTTCGGAACCAGCGCTGCACCGAGCGCGGGGTCGAACGAAAAAGCGACGTTGACGAGCCAGCCGGCGTAGTGCCAGGGCGGCGCCTGCACGAGGGCGCTGCGGCCGGAAGAAGTGAAAGGCGGGGTGAAAGACAAAGGCATCGGTTTCCTGCGAGTTCCAGACAACCTCGCACCATAGGAGCCCGAGCGCGGGCCGTCTTGTACGCCAGTGATCCGCGCCGTTCCGGGGCCGCGTCTAGGGTCGCAACACCGGCGAGCGCTCCAGCACCTGCGTCAGCTGCTCGACCGTGTAGGGCTTGCGCAGCCACGCAGTGCCGGGAATCGCGGTCTCGGGTTGCTCCTTTCCCGTCACGAAGATCACAGGCACGCGGTAGTCGCGCAGCAGCCGCTCGGCCAGATCGTGCCCCGACAGCGCGGGCAGGCCGATGTCCACCATCACCACATCGAAGGCGCCCTCGAAAAATCGCGAGATCGCGGCCTCGGCGCTCTTGACGCCCGTGGCCCAGTGCCCCAGGGCCTCGAGCAGTTTCAGGGTGGTGGCGAGCGTGTCGGCGTCGTCCTCCACGAGCAGTACGCGAAGCTTGGGTGGCGCGGCATTTGTCATTGCGTGACATTTTTCCAGACAACAAGGCCTGCTGCAGCCACCGGAGCCCACCACCCTACAGGGATGTACGACAGATGGCGGCGTTGTCTTACTCGGCGCCGGGCGTCCGTCCCGACAATGACCTCCTCGGCCGAGACAAGCCGATGGACCGCACCTCGCTTTCGTACACAACAATGACCCGCATCTATCTCATAGAAGACAACCCTCTGATCGCGACGACGCTGACCGACGGGCTGCAACAATTTTCCGAATGCGATGTCATCGGCACCGCAACCACTTCCGATGAAGCCATCGACTGGCTCAAGGCCAACCCCGGCGAATGGGATGCGGCGGTGATCGATGTGTTTCTCGCCAAGGGCAACGGCCTCACCGTGGCGCAATACCTGAAAGACAACAAGCTGCCCGAGCAGCGCACCGTGGTGCTCATGAACTATGCGACCTCGGAAGTGCGCGAAGGCGCGCTGTCGGCGGGTGTCGACGCGGTGTTCGACAAGTCGCTGCAACTGGAGGCCTTCTACGACTTCTGCGCGAAGCTGAACATCACGCCCCGGCGCTGACACAATCGGCCGCGTGCCGATCTTCAAACACTGCCTGTCCCTCGCAGCCACGCTTGCGACCACTCTTGCACTGACGCTCGCACCGGCCTTCGCGCACGCGGCCGATCCGCTGCTCCTCGTCACTTCTCCCACTGCGCTGCAAGCCGCAGAAAAATCCGGCGCCGGCTTCGCCCACTGGATCGGCGATGCGCCCGCTGCACCCGACGGCATTGCGACCAACCAATCGTTGATGCGCTCGGCGGCCTGGCAATCCATCGCCACGCCGCTCGGCGAAAGCCTCGCGCGCATCCAGCGCACGGACAGGCAGGCCGGCGTCGGCATCTCGCGCTATCCGCACCGGCTGTTCGATGCGCGCTGGCTCGCGAGCCCCGATGCCTTTTTCGAACTGGTCGGCGTGACCAACCGCATGGACCGCCGGCCGTTCCAGAACGGCGCATGCGGCGAGACGCGGCTCGTGTACCGGCTCGCATACCGCACCGCGGCGATGCAGTCGCGCCTGCCCATGACCGTCAATGTGGAACTGCGCGGCGATGCACCGGATGCGAACGGAAGCTGCGCCGGCGCCGCGCGACTCTGGCAGCCGCCGCAGGCTTCGATGAAGGACGAGGCGCTCGGCCGCTGGCTGGTGTCGCCCGATGGCCCGCTTGCGCCGCAGCGCCTCGCACCCGCGCGCATCGCGCAGGTCACCACCAACCTGCAGAGCGTGCGCTGGCCCTCCGCGGTGCGGCCCGATCTCGGCGGCCATGCCGAGTACATGCTGCGCGCCTTCCGGTGGAATGCCGGCACGAAGCGCTTCGACGTGGCGCCGCTGGAGAACACGCCCGATGTCGCGCGCCTGAAGGCCCATGCGCCGTTTCGCAAGGAACTTCAGCAGTGGCTGCAGCAGCCCGCCAACCTGCGCGCGCTGGACGAGGCCACGGTGCAGATTCCTGAAAAATTCCTCGCGACCGAATCGATCTCGGTCGCACCGCGCGGCCTCGCGCGCCTGGCGAACCGGCCGTTCGCGCAGGTCTTCTCGTCCGACGACTGGCAGGCAGTACCCGGCAGCCGCACGCTGCAATCGCCGCAGGCCGTGCTGCGCCGTCTCGATGACCTCAGCTGCGCGGGCTGCCACCAGAGCCGCGCGGTCGCGGGCTTTCATCTGCTGGGCATCGACCGGCGCGGTGCGTCGCGCACCTTCACGACGGGCAACGCACTCGCGCTGCCGCATTCGCCGCACCTGCAGGACGAACTGGCGCGTCGCGGCACGTATGTGCACGCTGCGCTGTCAAAGCCGCAGCCCGATCCGTTCCGGCCGCTCGCCGAGCCGGATGCCGCGAACGCCGTACCGGAGAGAGCCACCGTCGGCGCAAGCTGCGAACCCACGCGCATCACGCAGTCCGCCAACCCGTGGCTCGACCGCGCCGAGAAACTGCCGCGCGTCGCCTGCGAAGGTGTGTTCTCCGTGTGCGAGAAAACCTCGGTCGGCTTTCCCGGCGGCATGTGCTCGGGGCCGTGCAATCCGCTCGACAGGAACGGCACCTGCGGCGGCATCGCCATCCTCAGCGACTTCAACCAGTGCCTCGCCGCGAACAAGCCTTTCGGCGAATGCCTTGCCAAACACACGCGGCCCGGCAACCTGCGCAGTTGCTCGGCGCAGCAGCCTTGCCGCGAGGACTACATCTGCGCGCAGGCCGAGGGCCAGCCTGAAGGGCGCGGCGCTTGCATTCCGCCCTACTTCCTTTTTCAGATGCGGGTGGACGGGCATTCCTGATAGCCATCCGGCGGCGTCGACAACAAAGATCCCTTGCACCTGCTGAACGGTCCGAGAACATGGATTCGAGTGGCTTCGAGCCCTGCCCGCCGCGATTTCTCACGAGACCCATCGGAGCGTTTTCAGATCCCCTTGGAAAAATCGGCGTAGACCTAGGGTTTGCACCGCCCTCTGTCGCCAGAATATGGGATGTTATTTGCGTAACCGAAGATTACATTTGTCGCATGAAGCTCTTTTTTCGACTCCGGTTCGTGCTTGCGCTTTGCGCCTTCGTCATGACGACTGCCTGCGGGCGTGCGACCCTACCAGTGCTGCCGTACCCGGCGGTTCAAAGTTCAAGCCTGTTGAATCAATACCTGTTCGCCCTGCGTGCGGCGGAAAGTCGACAGATTGCGTACCCAGATGAGCCCTTGTGGTTACGCGACGAAGGCGGAAGGAGTGTCGATACCGCTCTGAATGCGGACAACGCAGCGATGGTGTTCTACGGGCTTTCTCACGGGGTCGGCAACGAGAAGATCACAAACGAGATCTTGAGTACGCTGGCGCCGATGCTTCAGCGTTATGAGGCGGCTTATGAAAAAAGCCAGGGCAAGTGGTACCAGGATGAGTACGTCGAAACGATAGGCGTGCAACTCGCAATGTTGTCCGCGTTCCAACCCAAGCTCTCGACTGTCCTGCCTGGGCCGGGGAAGATGATTCCCACAAGTCTTTCCACGCCCACTCCTCCTGCAGTTTCGGACCATGCTCGGCAACTCTTGCAGTTCTACAAGACGTCTCAAGCCGAGGCCAGAAACAGCATCCTCGCCAAGTCCGGTGAGCTTGCGAATTCAGAGCGCCTGAAAGCGCCCGCAAAAGCGCGATTGCAGGTACTCCTCGAAAGGTATCGCTAGACAACAATCGGCGGCACAGCACCTTACCCCCTCCCCGCAAGGGGAGAGGGAACAACACTTCAGCTCTCCTCGTACCACCTGTCCTTCGCCAGCATCACCCGGTGATGCCCATGCCCCGACGGCATCATCGGAAAGCAGTTCTCCTGCGCCGCGACCTGCACGTCGAGAAAGAACGGCCCCTCGCTCGCCAGACATTCAGCCAGCGCAGCTTCGAGCTCCGCCGGCTCCGACACCCGCCGCGCCCCCCAGCCAAACGCCTTCGCCAGCGCCACGAAATCCGGCAGTGCCTCGTTCCAGCTGTGGCTCAGGCGGTTGCCGTGGTTCAGCTCCTGCCACTGCCGCACCATGCCCATGTAGCCGTTGTTGCACAGCACCAGCTTCACCGGCGTGCGGTGCTGTACAGCAGTCGACAGCTCCTGGATGTTCATGAGCACCGAGGCATCGCCGCTCACGCACACGCACAGCGCATCGGGGTGGCCGATCTGCGCGCCGATGGCTGCGGGCAATCCGTAGCCCATCGTGCCCGCACCGCCCGAGGTGAGCCAGTGCCGCGGGCTGTCGAAGCGCAGGTACTGCGCGGCCCACATCTGGTGCTGGCCCACGTCGGTCGAGACGATCGCGTCGCGCCCGCTGCGGCCGATGGCCTGCTGCAGCGACGACACGAGCTGCTGCGGCAGGATCGCATCCGCGCGCGGCTCGAACTTCAAGCAGTCTTCTGCCCGCCAACGCTCGATGCGCGCCCACCACGGCGCCAGCCGCTCGGGCGCAAAGCCCGCTTCGGGCAGCAGCGCCAGCACCGCATCGAGGATCGCCGCGCAGTCGCCCACCATCGGCACATCGACCTGCACGACCTTGTTGATGCTCGTCGGGTCGATGTCGATGTGGATCTTTCGCGCATGCGGGCAGAACTCGTCGAGCTTGCCGGTCACGCGGTCGTCGAAGCGCGCGCCGACGCACACCACCAGGTCGGCCTCGTGCATCGCGAGGTTCGCTTCCAGGTTGCCGTGCATGCCCAGCATGCCGATGAACTTGGGGTCCGATGCGGGGAATGCACCGAGCCCCATCAGCGTCAGCGTGCAGGGAGCGTGCAGGCGGTTTACCAACTGCGTGAAGGCCTCGCAGGCCGCTGGCCCCGAGTTGATGAGCCCGCCACCGCCATAGAGCACCGGCCGGCGCGCGGTCGAGAGCAAGTCGGCCGCGCGCTGCAGCATCGCCTTCGGCGGCAGCGCCGCCCGGCTCTGACGCAGTGGGCGCAATGGCGTCGACGCACCACCGTGACCCAGGCGCATCAGCTGGATGTCCTTCGGCACATCGAGCAGCACCGGACCCGGCCGGCCCGTCGATGCGATTTCGAGCGCGCGCCGCACCAGCGCGGGCACGTCGTCGGCCGCGCGCACCTGCTGGTTCCACTTGGTCACCGAGCGCGACATGCCCAGCGCATCGCTCTCCTGAAAAGCCTGCGTGCCGATGACCGCCGTGGCCACCTGCCCGCTGATGCACAGCACCGGCACCGAATCGCTCATGGCATCGAGCAGCCCCGTGATCGTGTTGCCCACCCCCGGCCCCGAGGTGACCAGCACCACGCCCACCCGCCCCGTGCTGCGCGCATAGCCCTCGGCCGCATGCACCGCGGCCTGCTCGTGGCGCACCAGCACATGGCGCAGGCGCGGCTCGCCGTGCAGCGCGTCGTACAGCGGCAGCGCGGCGCCGCCGGGGTAGCCGAAGATCGTGTCGACGCCGCACTCGACCAGCGTATCGAGCAGGGCCTCCGCCCCGTTGCGCACGCGAGGGGGCGCTTCGGGATGAAGGGACAAGGAGGCCGTGAGGGGCAGAACGTTTGGATCAAGCAATCTCATGCCGTCAATTCTTCCGTTATTGATGCAGAATTTGCTTCATTCTTTTGGCTCTTTTGGTCCAATTTATGAAAACCAATCGGAAAACAGCATCTTCTGAAGAAGGATTTTTCGACAAGATCGACATGGCCATCCTCCGCGTGCTGCTGCTCGACTCGCGCAAGACCCTGCAGGAAATCGGCAACGAGGTCGGCCTCTCGCCCACCAGTTGCTGGACGCGCATCAAGAAGCTGGAGGCGCAGGGCGTCATCAAGCGCTACACGGTCGACGTCGATCCGGCCAAGCTCGGCTATCACGATTCGGTGATCGTGCAGGTCACGCTGGAGAGCCACACCGACGAGACCCTCTACGACTTCGGCCGCGTGCTCGCGACCATTCCCGAGATCCAGGAGGCCTACCTCGTCTCGGGCGACTACGACTACTACATCCGCATCGCCGTGCGCGACACGCGCGACTACGAGCGGCTGCTGCGCGAAAAGCTCTACAAGATCCCCGGCATCCGGCACAGCAAATCGCACTTCGTACTGCGCGTGCTGAAGGAAACGAGCGTGCCCGTCATCTGAAAACAGAGCCGTTCACGCTGAGCTTGTCGAAGCGCCGCGCAAGGCTTCGACAGGCTAAGCCCGAACGGTTTGGGCTCAGCCTGAATGGTTTGGACTCAAAGCCGCACCAGCTCCACCCGCCGATTCTTCGCCCGCCCCGCCTCGTTGTCATTCGGCGCCACCGGCTCCGCCGCACCCGCGCCGCGCGTGGTAAAGCGTCGCGGGTCCACGCCCGCCTTCACCAGCACGCCGATCACCGCCACCGCGCGGCGCTTGGACAAGTCGTCGTTGTGCTTCGCTTCGCCCTGCGCATCCGTGTGCCCCACCACCGAGAGCTTGAGCGGCGGGTTGTTGCGCATGAGCTTGGTCATCTCGTCCAGCGTGGGCTGCGACTCGGGGCGAATCACGTCCTTGTCCAGGTCGAACAGGATGCCGTAGAGGTTGATGCGCCCCGTCTCGGCCAGGCTCTTCTGCATGGCCGACGCGTCGACGAAGACGATCTTGTCGCCCTCCATCGCTTTGCTCTCGACCACGCGCACGAAGGCGTGGCTGCCGACATCGGCGTTGTGCTCGGCCAGCGCGATGCTCGCGTACACGGTGCCGGTGGGGCCGATCTTCTTCGCGAGCAAATATCGCCCGCTCACCGAAAAGTAGTTGCGCACGTAGTCGCCGCTCTTGCCCAGGCGCGGCCATTCGGGGTCGTCGAAGGCGAGCGCGAAATCGTAGGGCGTGTTGGTGTCCACGCTGTTGGGGCGCTTCTGGTAGCAGGAGGCGTTGGCGGTGCCGCAGGTGAAGAGCACATCGAAGCCCTTGGCCTTCAGGCTCGCCTCGTAGTTGCGCTGCACTTCGAGCAGCGAGCGCCCGGCCGGCAGCTTGTAGTGATAGAGCGAAATCTTGCCCTCGAGCTTGAGCAGATCGGGCTTGCCGCCGCCCCAGTTCTGGAACGGCTCCTTGATGAGCCCGACCTCGTCGTAGGCCGTGACCTTGGTGCCGTCGAGCACCGCGCCTTCGTAGCGGCCGACGAGGGGGTGGTCTTTCTCGGGCGGTGCGGCGGCGAAGGCGGCCGTGCAAAAAAGCGCGGCCGTTGCTGCGAGGAAGGCGAGCTGTTTCATCAGAGATGTCGAAAGAAGCGGCGACGCCAGGGATGCTAGGACGGGCACGGACCGTTGTGCATTCGACGGAAGGTCTATGCCGTGAGCCGTGAGCAGTTGGTCGAGGCACCGGCTCTGCGGGCAGGACGCGGCGGCGGCTGACAAACGCATGAGGCCGGATGTCGCTTACTGATTTGCAGGGCGCCGGCGCATCGCGTGTGGTGAATCACGCGGCCGCCTGCACGAGCCAGTCCACACAGGAGACTTCCGCATGTCAGCAGCGACACACAAAGCGATTCTGGAAAAGGCCAACGCGGCCATCGAGAAAGGCGACTACGAAGGCTTCCTCGCGCACTGCACCGAGGACACGGAATGGACCTTCGTCGGCGACCAAACACTCAGCGGCAAGCAAGCCGTTCACGAGTGGATGGCGACGGCCTACACCGAGCCACCGAAGTTCGACGTCCATCACCTGATCGCCGAGGGCGACATCGTCACGGCGCTGGGCGAGATCACGTTGAAGGACGAAGCGGGCAAGGAAACGCGCCACGCGTACTGCGATGTGTGGCGCTTTCGTGAGGGCAAGATGGCCGGGCTGCATGCGTTCGTCATCGAAGGGGCGTTGCAGGGCGGGGGCGCTGCGCAGGCGCGCTGAATGTCCCCTGCCCGCGCCGCCCCGAGGCCAACATCCGATCAGTGCATCTCGGCCAGCGCCTCCTTCACGCCCTGCTCCTGCAGCGGCGTGTCCCCGCCCTCCAGATGCAGCGCGGCATGCGACGGCACGGGCGTCGCGCAGTCCTTGTGGATCACGCCGTCCTTCATGACCAGTTGCACCTTGGCCGGGTCCGTCAGCAGCGACAGGTCTTGCAGCGGATCGCCGTCGATGAGAACGATGTCGGCAAGAAAGCCCGCCTTCAACTGCCCCAGTTCATCGGGCCGCAACATGATCTGCCCGCCCAGGCGCGTTGCCGCCATCAGCGCCTCCTTGGGCGTCATGCCGATGTAGTCGACGAAGTACTGAAGGTCGTTGGCATTGGTGCCGTGCGGCATCCATGCAAAGCCGTAGTCGCCGCCCGGCAGGATGCGGATGCCGCGCTTGTGCATCTCGCGCAATGAGGCCGACGCGATCTCCAGCTCGCGCTTGTAGCCCATCTGCGTCGCCACGGCCTCGGTGATGCCGTACTCGGCCGCGTGGTAGGTCGTGCGAATCAGCCAGCCGATGCCGGGCGCGACGAAGTGCCTGTCTTTCGCGGCCTCCAGCATGTCGAGTGCTTCCGCGTCCGCAAAGCTCGCGTGGTAGACCATCTCGATGCCGTGGCGCACGCACTGCTTGACCGACTCGCTCGACCGCGCGTGCGCCGCCATGCGTTTGCCGTAGCGCTTGGCCTCCTGCGCGAGCATGGCGACTTCGTCTTCGGCGAAGGGCGACATCTCGGCCGGCAAGCCCGCGATGTACTCGCCCGACAGATTGATCTTCAGATGGTCGACCCCGTACTTGATGAAGGTGCGCGCCGACCTGCGGATTTCTTCGGGGCCACTGCACACGCTGCCGAAGCTCAGCTCCTCGAACTTCATGTGCGGCAGCGTGTTGTCGCCCAGCGCGCCGATGGTCGTGATCTCCTGGCTGCCGGCGAGGTAGCGCGGGCCGGGAAACTCGCCCGCATCGATGGCATTGCGCAGCACCACGTCCAGCCGCGGCTTGGCCGCCGCCGCGCCGATGGCGGATGTCCACCCCATGTCGAGGTAGCGCTTGGCAACGCGCACGCACCAGAGCATGTGCTCCTCGGGCGGCATGAACTGGATGGCCGCGAGCGACGGCTGGTCGTTCCACGAGAAATGCGTGTGGGCCTCCGTCATGCCCGGCATGAGAAAGCGGCCCTTGCCATCGATCACGCGCGCGTCGTCGGTGCTCACGCGCCGGGGAAAGCGCGCCACCTCGACGATGCGTTTTCCCTCGACCAGAAGGTCGCCGGCGTAGGGCTCCTCGCCCGAGCCGTCGAAGATGCGGACATTGGTGAATGCAATACGGGTCATCGTTGTCTCCTCCGGCGCGTGGTGCCGGCAATGGGTTATCGAAATCGAATCGGCTGATGTCTCAACGAAGCGCCGCGTAGAAGGCTTCGAGCGCCTCCATGCAGCGCTGCGGTTGCTCGAAGGTGGTCCAGTGGCCGCACTCCTCGAGCACGACGAGCCGGCTGCCGGCGATGCGTGCCTGCATCGCCTGGACGTTGGCCACCGGAGCCACGCCGTCCTGGTCGCCGGTGACCAGGAGCGCCGGCACATCGAGGCGTTCGAGCGCGGCCGATTGCGCATTGGCCAGCGCCGTGCAACTTTGCGCATAGCCCTCGGGCGGCTGGCGCATCACGCTCTCGCGCACAAGGGCGAGCACCGCCGGCTGCTGTTCCTTCGTCTGCGTGCTCGTCGCGCCCTTCACGATGGCATCGGCAATCTCCTGCATGGCAGCCGCGCCACCGCGCGCTGCGTTGGCACGCGCAGCGATGTTGGGGCGCGCCACATCCGGTGGCGCCGCCAGCGGGCCGAACAGCGCCAGCGATTTCACGGTGCCGGGGCTGCGCACCGCCAGGTGCTGCGCGACGATGGTTCCGAGCGAATGCGCCATCACATGCACCGATGCGATGTCGAGCGCCGAGAGCAGCCGCAGCATGGCATCGACGTAGCCATCGATCGACAAGGCCTTGCCGTCCGCCGGCAGCGGTGACCGCGCGCTGCCCGGCAGATCGGGCCTGATGCGCCGAAAACCGCCAAGCGCCGGCAGGATGGGCGTCCAGTTGTTCGACGATCCGCCCAGCCCGTGGATGCACAGCAGCGCTTCGCCCTCGCCATCGACCTCGACAGTCAGGCCGTTCAAAACTTGAGTCGTCATGTGCGGCCCCTCAGACGAACTTGTTCTCGATGGCGCCGAGCCCGTCGATCTCGACCCGCACCACGTCGCCGGCACGCAGATAGCGCGGCGGGTTCATGCCCATGCCCACGCCAGCCGGCGTGCCGGTCGCGATGACATCGCCCGGGTAGAGCGTGATGCCGCGCGAGATCGTCTCGATGAGCGTGGGAATGTCGAAGATCATGTTCTCGGTCGGCCCGTCCTGGCGCAGTTCACCGTTGACCCAGCAACGCACGCGCGTCTTCGTACCGTCGAACTCGTCGGCCGTGACGATCCACGGGCCCATCGGGCAGAAGGTGTCGAACGACTTGCCCAGGTCCCACTGCCCGTGGCGCATCTGCACGTCACGCGCCGTCACGTCGTTGACCACCGTGTAGCCGAACACATGCGACATCGCCGCGTCGCGCGCGATGTTCTTGCCACCCTTGCCGATGACCACGGCCAGTTCGGCCTCGTAGTCGATTTGCGTCGACACCTCGGAAGGCACGAGCACGTCGTCGTGCGGACCCACGACGCACTCGGGCACCTTGGTGAAGACGATGGGCCACTCGTCGGTCTTGGCGGCGTTGTCCTTGAACACCGAGGCCGACAGCTCCTTGGCGTGCGCGTGGTAGTTGCGGCCGACGCACCACAGATTGCGCCGCGGCTTGGGCAGCGGTGCATCGAGCACCACCTCGCCCAAGTCGACTGCGGGCCCCGATGCCTCCGGAAGCGATCCGCCCCTGGCGAGAATTTCGATCAGCGTCAGCACGCCGCTGTCTGCCTGCTCCGGCGTGAGCTGCAGTGGCGTGACGGTCTTGCCGTCGGCGGCAACGAGGCCCACCTTGCGGTGGCCCTCGCTCGTGAAAGTGGCGATTCGCATGAAGGTTTGCTCCTGTGTTTTAGCGATGCGCCAACTTTAGAAATCGCGGGCCGGCGGCGCTTATCGGCTGGTCCGGCGGCGTATCGAATCGTCTGGTGTGCTTCTAAGGACTTACCCGATGCGCTGCGCGGGCCGGCTCCGCACGGGAGAACAATCGCCCGAAACCAACTCGATGAAGCGCGACAGATGCAGGAAGCCTATGCACTCCACGAAGGCGCGTTCGGCACCGCGATCGTCCTGGAGGCGAGCGCCAACCTGGTGGCGCACGCGCACTCCGAAACACAGCTCGCCCTCTGGCTGGGCGGCGCGCGGGCCTGCGCGCACGTCGGCACCGAAGTCGTCGGCTACAGCGAAAGCGTGGCGCTCGGCGTCAACGCGTTCGAGGCGCACGACATGGTTCGCCTGGAGGACAACGGATCGAGCCTGTTCATCGTCTTCATGATCAAGAAGGATTGGCTCGACGAACTCGGCCTGGCGAAGGACCGGAGCTTTCGGTTTCCGTCACCGCGCGTGCCTATCGGCGATGCGCTGCGGCGTTCGTGCTGGCGGGTGCTGGATTTGATGATCTCCACCGGCGCGGCACGCGAGCACATCGACAAGGAGGTCGAGCGGCTGCTCGAAGCGGCCATTGCCGCTTCCGCCACGGGCGGCGACGCGGCGCCGATCGCTGGCGGCATCGGTGTGACGCTCGACCACCGGCTGCGCGCCGCCATCGCGCACATGCGGGCGCATGTTTCCGAGAAGACGACGATCGACGAAATCGCCGCCAAGGTCGGCCTTTCTCGCGCGCATTTCTTCGCGCTGTTCCGCGACCAGCTGCACACGACACCGCAGGTGTTCTGGAGCGGCGTGCGCGTCGAGGAGGCGATGCGCAGGGTCAGCGATGGCGGGAGGCTGACCGACGTTGCACTCGACCTCGGGTTCTCGGCCCCGGGAAATTTCTCGCGCTTCTTCAAGGAGCACACGGGGATTTCGCCTTCCATCTTCAAGCGCGCCACACGCGCGCCTTCGCCGGTCACTGTCACTGGGATACCGCGGGAGAGCCGGTCTTCTTAGGCGTGGTTGCGGGCTTTGGAATCGTGTGCGGCTGATCAAAGCCACGACACCGATTCAAGGCATCGCGTACTCGTGATCGGACGGCTGATCGGTCGAGCCGCGCGCACCGGCGATCGGCAACGAGCAGCAGCGATGGCGCGAGCGAGCAAACGAAACCTGCGCGATTCGCGACTTACTAGCGCATTCAGTTTCCCCGCCCGCCTGGTCTCTCTCTAAAGTGGATGCCCCTGTCGCTCGGCGACCCACTGTAGGGAGCAAGGAAGGCGCTGCACACAACGCGCTTTGAAGGATGACCGCTTCGCCTCGCGGCGGGCCATCGGTGCCATGCGCACTCGATGGGAAACGCGAGGCACAAAAGGCGACGGCCGGGATGTGTCAGCACCCCAGCCGTCTAACCACATGACGTGCAACCCATTTACAGAAAGCACACCGATATGGCTAAACGAATTATGGCCGGGCACCCTGCACCGGCACCCCGCGGCAAGTCGACCAGCGGCACCGCCCCCACCATCACGGACGGACCCAGCGCGGCAGATCTTCTCGAGAACAGGCTGGAGCAGTTGAAGTCGCTGCTGTGGTGCTGCTACAGCGAAGGCATCGACTGGTCCCGCGGCGACGGGCCGAAGCATCTGGAGAACGTGATCTGGCTCGCGGCGGATATGGTGGATCAGGCGGCGGAGTTGCATCAGCGGTGTTTGGGCGAGCGGGCTGGGCAAGCCTGATTGATGTGGGCATGCTCCGGCTGACGGAGCCCTCAGGAGGCACCAGCGTAAGGACGGCAATGCGTTATCACGCTGATGGCTCCCACCATCAAAACGAACGAAAAACTATCAATAACGGCATTCGAGCTTCACTTTTGAATGCCTCCTTTGCAGTGACTCCCATTGGTCGGCGGCGCCGCTTCAGTCGGCCGATCCTCGCCTAGCTCCAAAGCTTGCTCGATTCGAGCCGCGCCCAGGCTGCTATCGCCATCCGTCACAAGCGATTAGCACGAGCCAGCTTTTTTCCTCAATTTCCTTAGACGTCGATTATTAGTAACAATCGAGAGCTTTCGCCACGCTCAAGCGACCCCATGAAAATACGCATTGCCTGTCTCAAGTGAGGCGAAAAGATTTTCCCAGTTGAGTTAGCCGTCTTTAAACGCTAAAAAATAGAACTGAAAGATATGAATTTCTTCGAACTTCAGGCCGCCGAAATATCGAATCTTAATGATGCTGATTTGCGCGAGCTTGTTGCGCGCTTATGTGAAGCAGAAATTATTCAGCAAGGCGGGCAGCCTTCATGCGTAACTTGGGGAGGTGCCCAAGAGGCTGCAGACGGGGGGCTGGATATTAGCGTTAAAAGCCCGATCGAAATTTTGAATTCTAATTTTGTGCCTAGAAAAAATACAGGCATCCAAGTCAAGAAGAACAAAATGATCAAATCCGCATGCACCAAGGAGATGTTAAAAAGCGGGAGCGTTAAAGCAGTAATCCAAGATTTAGCTGCAAAAAAGGGCGCTTACATAATTGTTAGCGGCAAAGACGATTGCACTGAAAAAATGCTTTCCGATCGACTGGCCGGAATGAAAGATGCCGTCAGCTCATTGAAAACCAAGGATGATCTATTTCTCGATTTTTATGGCCAAGATCGCCTCGCGGTATGGTTGAGACGGCACCCTAGTGTTGCCTTGTGGGTTCGCTCACGTCTGGGAAAACCATTGGCTGGCTGGAAACCTTACGGCCGATGGGCCTCCACTCCCCCCGAGCAAGATGACCAATTTCTTGTTGACGATTACCCATGCGTCATCGATGCAAATTCAACATTGAAGGAGCCGCTGCCAATCACGGCGGGGATTCAACTGACTCGAAATAAGTTGCGGAATCTAGGAAGCACTGTACGCATCATCGGCTTATCCGGCGTTGGCAAGACACGATTCGCACAGGCGCTTTTTGAGTCCGACGTTGGACAAGATTCACTTCCCCCAAGTGATGTAATTTACGCCGATTTGGGCGACGATCTCTCCCCTACAGCTTCTGAATTAATTACGTATTTGATAGCAAATGATTTTGCCGCTTATCTAGTACTGGACAATTGCCCGCCAGATGTACATCGAAGACTTCAAAAACAGGTGGCAGACAGCGGCTCGAAACTGCACCTCCTCACTATCGAGTATGACATTTCGGATGACATGCCAGAAGAAACAGAGGCAATTCATCTTGAAGCCGGTAGTGAAAAAATAATTTCAAACCTTATTCAAAGAAGATTTCCTGCCCTGGGCTCCGTTAATGCAGACAAGATTGCGGAGTTCTCGGGTGGAAATGCTCGTGTCGCTTTGGCACTCTCCAGTCGGGTAGACGCGGACGAGACATTATCAAAATTCTCAGACGAAGATCTTTTTCAAAGACTTTTCACCCAGAGAAAAGGTGCGTCCGAAGATCTTTTTCGAAGCGCCGAAATGCTGGCACTTTTTTATTCATTCAACACTTCTCCCTCGGACTTCAACGACGAACTAAACATCTTGGGCGCTATATCAGCCATTCGCCGGGAAAACCTATATCGAAGCCAAGCGGAACTAACTCGTCGTCAACTGGTGCAACAACGCGGAGATTGGCGAGCTATTCTTCCGCATGCATTAGCCAATCGATTAGCAAAACGAGCGCTTGAGAACATTTCGCTTGATTCCATAAATTCAGAAATTTTTAAGACCGAAAATCTTCGCCTATTTCAGTCGTGCGCCCATCGCTTAGGTTACTTGCACGATTTTGAGCCAGCGCGAACGCTGGCTCTCTCCTGGATTCAGCCAGGAGCGCCTTTGCACGACCTCAGCTCTTGCAACGAGAGATATCTCGTTGCACTGCACTACGTTGCTCCAGTTTTTCCCGACGTGGTATTGAGCGCTATCGAAAGTGCATCACTGAATCCGGAGTTTGCTTCACGGAACAATGATAATTTCATTAATTTCGTACGGCTCCTATGCCAACTCGCTTACGAAGATCGAACCTTCGATCGGGTGACAGAAGTGCTCCTAAAGTTCGCTGAGTCAGAAAAAAACAATGAAAATAATAATGGCATCGTCCATCAAATGCGGCAACTCTTTTCGCTGCACCTTTCCGGGACTGAGGCTACACCTGAACGACGGCAATCATTTATTGGAAGATTAATTAAATCCGGACATGCGAGGCATAGAGAAATAGCCAGCCAACTTTTGCAGTCCGCTTTCGAGGCACAGCATTGGACGTCATTCGGGGATTTTCACTTTGGAGCCCGAAAAAGAGGATGGGGCTGGATCCCGGAGAATGACGCCGAAGCATTGTCGTGGTACGTCAGTCATATTCGATTACTCGATCAACCTCTTAGCTCTTCTCTTCAAGAAGATCGCGAATGGGCTAAGGAATTACTGGCAAGCAATTTTCGCGGTTTATGGAGCTGCGCCGGTTGTTTCGACGCACTCGAAAAGATAATTAGAACTTACGGGAAAAATGGAAAATGGCCAAAAATATGGCTCTCCATTAAAAGTGCCATTCACTTTGATGGCGATGCGCTCGCACCAGAAATACTTTACCAATTAAATTCACTTGAGCGAATTACGGCACCCTCAGATTCCTATTCTCAAATCGAGGCGTACGTATTGAATGAAGTTTGGGAGCACGTCGAAATCTCCGATGGAGACTTTGAAAAAGCATCTGAAAATTTTTACGAAAAAGTATTTTCTTTAGGTGTTCTAGCGGCATCTCAATCTGAGTATCTTGAGCGTTTAGGATCTAAATTATGGACAACGAAAACTCAATCTTTCTGGCATTTTGGCAAAGGGCTTGCAACGGGAAGCAAAGATAAGCTTGGAATGTTTAATTTCTTGGTCACCTTGTTTCGAAAGCACAATACGGAGCAGGCGAGCATTCAAATATTGGCAGCCTACATTAAAGGCATTCATGAAGAAAGCTCACATCAAGCACGCCAAATTCTCAAGGCCGCGTTAGACATTCCCGAATTTCAACCATATTCGATTGGCCTTCTTACAACGATGCCAATTGCTCCTTGGGTTTTTAGAAAAATCTTGGGACTTGCACAGAACCGTCAACTTGAAGCTTGGCGCTTTGAATCACTTGGCTATGGTCGCGCTCACGAAGATATTTCGGATGACGATCTAACAATTCTTCTTTCAGAAATCAATCTGCTTGACAAAGGCTACTTGTCTACAATTGAAATACTGTCCATGCGATTTCTGCAAAAAGAACAGTTCCTTCCAAATGAGAGGCTTCGAGCCGTTGCAAGGCATGCTATTCGAAGTCTAGTCTCGGCCGATCGAGATGAGTCAACGCAATTACGGATGCATGGGATTGAGCGTGTTTTTGAGGAGTCGTTTAATTCGACTGCACCGAAGCCTGAGATCAAAGAGGTTATTGAATCACTTTGCGAAGGGATCAGCACTTATCGGATTTATGCATTCGATTTTTCAAAATTAATTTCGGCACTGATTAAACAGTATCCCGAAGCATTTCTTGAGATCGTCTTCGAGAAAAGCGGAAAGGAGCGAGAACTTACGCATTTATTTTTTAGGGATCGTGTAGGAAGAGCGTCTTCTGCTCTCAACGATGCCCCTTTAGATCGAATTTTGGCTTGGTGTGGCAACGATCAACATCGCATCATGAAAACCGCCAACGCGGTGAGTGTCTATACCATTTCCACCGCTAGCGATGCATTGCCTAGCGATCCTAAGCATGCTGTTCTAAGCAGTCATATCAAGTCTTTGATGGAAATATCGAGCGACAAGTTAGCCATTGTTGAGATAATTTTCCGCGCCGCGAGGCCCGATAGTTGGTCTAACTCTCTTGCCAACATTCTTGAGATGAGGGCGAAGGCATTCGCAGAGTTATTAGCGCATCCCAGCCCCGAGGTGCAATCCCTGGTGCGAAAAAAGTTGTTGCTGCTTGAACAAAGCGTGCAAAGGGAGCGCGAGCGAGAGGCTGCGGAAAATAACAAACGCGAGCAGCGCTTTGAATAATTGATGCCCGATTTTTCAAGGCGCAGTTGCGAAGACTCTGAACATTGCTTCTGACCGATACAACACGAAGCGATGGTGTTGTCCGAGCGATGCGCCATAGAGAGAAACCAGAGTGCGCTGGTTTAGCGCTAGCCACGCGCGTGAGCTCCCTCTTTTCATTGGCACCCGCCAAGAGTGCCTGTCTCGATACCCTGCATTAAGCTTTCTCTGAAGCCAAACCACCAGCCTTGCCCTTCGACTTCCGAAACAAGATCACCAACCCCGAAATCAAAAAGTAAACAGCCCCCACCGCCGCATACCCAGCCAACGTCTGCACCACAGGCGCCGCACTCCCCTGCTGCGCCACAAAAAACCCGCCGGCCAGTGCCGACTGAGCCCCGCTGAGCATCATCACCCACTGCCCTTTGTCGCTCTTGCGCCGGCGAATCGCAGTCGCCAGTTGAAGCAGCCCCGCGACGATGGCCCACGCCCCGAAAATCGCCAGAATGAGTTGCAACTGGAGCCCCAGCGAAACCGCGACGGCCACGGTGACCAGCGCGCTGATCCAGGCATTCAGCACCTGCGTGGGGTTAGCCTTGGCGCCACCGGTCATCCGCGCGTCCCACAGGTTGGCCAGCGCGTCCCATGCGGGGTAAACGACGAGCAGCGCGCTCGCCACGACGGGCGAGCCCTTGGCGACGGTGAAAGCAAGCGCGACCCACACAAAGGAAAAGGCGGCGCGCGTGAAGTAGAGCTTGCGCAGCCACGCGGCTCGTTGAAGAAGCGGTTGAAGTTGAAGTGGCGACTGATGGGTGTCTGACATGGCAATGGCGGTCGAGGCCGCGAGATTGGAAAGAAGAGGAAGAAGAAGAGAAAAAGCCCGTCGCCCCTCGAGCGGAGCGGCTGCAGCCAATTCTGTTTGGCCCCTCCCAATCGCGGTATCGGTCGAATGACCGACAAGGGCGCCTTGAAATAAATCGACTGTGCGATCCTGTGCTTTTGCCCTCCCCACCGCCTCCGTGATGCCAGACGACACCACCATCGCCGTTTTCGACGCCATCCGCGCGCTCGCTTTCATCGGCGACCTGAGCATGGGCCAGCCGACCGACCATTCGCTGCGCACCGCGTGGCTCGCGGGAATGATCGCGACGCAAGTCCGCTGCGCCCCGTCGCAGGTCGAGGCCGCCCGGCACGTCGCGCTGCTGCGCTGGTCGGGCTGCACGGCCAACGCGCAGGAGTTCGCGGACTTCATGGACGACGACGTGCAGGGCCGGCAAGCCATGCTTGCATCGCAGAAACCGCGGGCACCGCAACAGCAGCAACAACAACATCAACCGCGCAGCGCGGCCATCCCGAGCGCGATGCTCGACATGGCCAGCATCCATTGCGAAATCGCCGGCGACATCGCGAACACGCTGGGTCTCCTCCCCGACACCGAAGCGGCGCTGCGCGCGATCTTCGAGAGCTACGACGGCGGCGGCGTGCCCGGTCTGCTGCAAGGCGACGAGGTGCCGCTCGCAACGTACGTCGTGGCGCTGGCGAGCGATCTCGAAATCTTCAGCCGCCTCTACGGGCTCGACGAAGCGCTCACGCTCGCCCGCGGACGCGCGAACAGCGTGTACCCCGGCGCGCTGGTCGACGCCAGCACGCCGCATGTCGCGACTTGGATGAAAACGCTGAACGCCCCCACCCCGCCATGGACCGACGCGGCCGAGCAGCCCGCGTCGATGCTTCAACGGGTCGGGCTGGAGCTGGTGGGCGACGTGATCGATCTCAAGCTGCCCTGGATGACGGGTTACTCCCGCCGCGTGGCCCAACTGGCGCGCGACGGCAGCGCGCACGCGGGGCTGGACGAGGCCCTGTGCCATCGCACGTACAAGGCCGGGCTGATCCACGGCATCGGCCGCGCGTCGGTGCCCAACGCGATCTGGAACGCGCCCGAGCCGCTGCCGGCCTCGTCGCTGGAGCGCATGCGGCTCGTGCCGTACTGGACCTCGCGCGCCGCCGGGCAAATCGACGGGCTCGCGGCCGAAGCGGAAATCGCGTCCTTCGCTTTCGAGCGGCGCGATGGCTCGGGTTACTTCCGCGGCCGGTCGGGCACGGCGATGCCGCTGGAGGCGCAGTTCGTCGCGGCGGCCGAGCGATGGGTTGCTCTTCGCACGCGGCGTCCGTGGCGGGCGGAGTTCAGCGAAGCGGAAGCGCTGGGGTGCATGAAGGAAGACGTGGAGGCGGGGCGCTTCGATCGGAACGTTGTCGATGCGCTGCTTGCCGTCGCGATGTCGCGTGCGCCTTCGAGATCCGCGGCGCCGCAGCAGCGCGGCGAACAGGCTTTGTCGGAGCGCGAGCTGGAGGTTCTGCGCTGCATCAGCAAGGGCGAGAACACCAAGGAAGTCGCTCGCGCGCTGGGCATCAGCCCGCGCACGGTGCGAACGCATGTCGAGCGCGTGTTTCTCAAGCTCGAATGTTCGACCCGCGCGGCTGCGACGTTGAAGGCGGCGACTCGCGGGCTGATTTGACGAGGCACAGGATCACCCTGCCCTCCGCGGCGGAGTGAGGCAAGGCAAGGCGTTCGGCACAGCGCAGGAAGACCGATCAACGGTCGATCCTGCGGCCGATGCGTTTGCCATATGGCGCAGCCGCGGTTGTCGGCGTAAGCTGAAATCTGGCCGACCAGCCAAGGTGATGGCCCCAGCAACCACCGCTGTGCCGACTTGTACGAAAGGACCGTTTATGTTGTCCGACTCGTCTGTCACGACCATGCTCCCGGTCAAGGACATGGACCGCGCCCGCGCCTTCTACGAGGGTTGCCTGGGCCTGAAACCCGGAGGCCTCCGGCCCGACGGCAAGTTCGTCTACTCGGTGGGCGGCAGCACGCTGTCGCTGTTCCCCAAACCGGAGGGAACCAAGGCCGACCACACGGCGATCAGCTTCCACGTCGACGACATCGCCGCCAGCATCGCGAACCTGAAGCGCGCCGGCGTGGTGTTCGAGGACTACGACTACCCCGAGCTGAAAACCGTCGACCATGTCTGCGTGCTTGGCTCGGAGAAGGCTGCGTGGTTCAAGGACACGGAGGGCAACTATCTCTGCATTCACGAGGACATTGCGGAGGGGTAAGGGCGACGTGTCGGGCGCCGCTCGGACGGCATTCGAGAGGCGTCGACTTTTGCGGCACGATGCAGTCATTTGTGAGCTGGCAATGACCTTGTCCATCCGGGCTTCCCAAGCCATCTTCTCGCTGCTTCTTGTCGGCCCACTCGTTGCGGTTGTGTTTGTCTTCTACAAACCGTCGAGCGAGATGCCGCCCTTCTTCCTGCCCCTCCTGTCGCACGTCGAACAGATAGCAACCTCTGCGGGAGGTGCCATCGTCAAACCGAAATGCACGTGGTCTTCGAAGAATGGGTACACCGTGCAATGCCCGCTATCGGGAACGAAGGGAACGCAAGTCCAAGCCGCCTTGCAACAAACCGGCTGGCTGCAGACGAGGACCCTGCGTGCGTTGGGCGGTAACTCGAGCTATTCATATGCACGCGGCGAGCAGTGTGCGCACGTCGACGAGAGCGCGGACTCGTCTCGCTTGTGGCTGTCCGTAGGGTGCTATCGCTAGACGGCTCTGACGCCATTCGAACAATGAATTCATCCCCAACCGAACTCTTCATCGACCAAGGTTATCTACGGCTCGAAGGCTTCCATCCGAAGAAGCAAGTGGCGAGCGTCAAGCAGAAGCTGCTGGACGAGCTCAAGCGGCTGAAGGCATTGCCTGGAGGAAAGAGCCTCCAGGGTTCGCTGCAACGGCTGCCCGTCTTCCAGCAGATCGGAAAGCTCTCGGCGCTCGTCAAGGTTCCCGGCTTGCATCAGGCACTCGTAACGCCGGACCTCATCGAATACGTCCCGCGACTTGGCGGGCGCGCGCCCTCTGCCATTCAAGACACGCAACTGCTGCTCTCACCGCCCAGCCAAGGCGCCTCGACGCTCGAGGGATTGAATTGGCATGTCGATGTGTCGGCACCGACGCAAGGGCCGTTGCCCGGTATCCAGGCTTTCTTTCTCATCGATGACGTGGCGCCCGGCGGCGGCGCAACCCTGGCGTTGGCCGGATCGCATCGCGTCGGCACGCCGGGGCAAGCCCCGGCCTCGCGGCTGCGCGAGGTGCTGAAGACGCCGGGAGACCTTGCGCGCAATCTCCAGCAACTGAACATCGGCATCGTCGAGATGTCCGGCCGCGCGGGCGACGTGTTCCTGATGGACCTGCGCCTCTTGCACACGCCATCGGTCAACGCAACGAAGAACGTGCGGATGATGGCGACGGCTCGCTGCTTCTTCTCCAACGGCACCTGAAATCACCGTGCGCGATTGACGCGGTTCACCCGGCGTCGGGAGGCACATCCTTCTTCAGATCGGCGAACTTCGCCGCCATCGTCGGGTTGCCCCGCGTGAGCTTCTTGATCGTCACGTCCTGCGCCTTGTCGTTCGCCAGGCGAAGGTTGCGGTCGGTGCCGAGCAGCGCCTCCTTCGTCTTTTGCAGGTGGTCGATCGACTTGTCGATCTCTTCGATCGCGGTCTGGAAGCGTCGGGAGGCCAGGTCGTAGTTCTTCGCGAATGCGTTCTTGAACGTCTCCAGTTCGTTCTCGAAGTTGGTGACATCGATGTTCTGCGCCTTGAAGAGCGCAAGCTCCGACTTGTACTTGAGCGAGTTCATCGCCGCGTTGCGCAGCAGCGTGATGATCGGAAGAAAGAACTGCGGCCGCACGACGTACATCTTCGGGTAGCGGTGGAACACGTCGACGATGCCGGTGTTGTAGAGCTCGCTGTCGGGCTCCAGCAGCGAGACCAGCACCGCGTATTCGCAGCCCTTCTCGGTGCGGTCCTTGTCGAGCTCCTTCAGGAAGTCTTCGTTCCTGTTCTTGGTGGCGGTGCGGTCGCTCTCGTTCTTCATCTCGAACATGATCGAGACGATTTCGGTGCCCGCCTCGTCCGCATCGCGAAAGACGTAGTCGCCCTTGCTGCCGGAGCGCGCGTCGTTGTCCTTCTCGAAGTACGCCCTCGGAAACGCCATCGCGCGGATGCGGTTGAACTCGGTTTCGCAGTGCTGCTCGAGGGTCTCGCCGACCATCTTGGTGGACAGGCGCGCCTTCATGTCGCGCAGGCGCTCGATCGCGTCGTCGCGGTCCTTGATCTGCGTTTCGTACTTGTCCTTGAGCGACTTCTCGGCGAGCTGCTTTTCAAGCTCGGCCCGGCCGAGGCCGCTCCTGAGTTCGTCGCGCTCCTTCTCGACCGCGCTGACGGCCTCGGTGACCGCAAGCCGCTGCGCCACCTCGATGGCGTCGAGCTTGGCTTTCAGGGACTGGATCTCCGCGTCCTTGGCGGCAGCGCCCCGCTCCAGTTCGCTCGCGTGCTTGGCCTGGGCCAGTTCGGCGGCGGTGCGCTTGTCTTGCCTGGCTTGTTCGAGTTCGTTGGCGAGCGCGTCGCGTTGCTTTTCCACGGCGCTCAAGGCCTCGCTTACAGCGAGCTTTCGCGCGACCTCGCCGGCATCGAGGCTGGCCTTCAGTTGCTGGATCTCGGCGTCCTTGGCTGCGGCGGCCGCCTGCAACTGGCTGGCGGCCTGGGCCTGGGCGAGTTCGACGGCATTGCGCTTGTCCTGTGCGGCCAGTTCGAGGCGCTCGTGCAGCTGCTTGTCGAAGTCGCTGTCGCGAACCTGCTTCAGGATGTCGGCGTACCCGGCCTCGTCGATCTTGAAGGCTTTCCCGCAGTGCGGGCAGATGATTTCATGCATGACTGATTACTCGTTTGTGTGGGGTGCAACCTGCACGCGCGCGGCGAGCCCCGATTCGTTTCATGATCGCCCGCGCCGTGATGGCTTCAGGGCCGAATCGTGCCACGAGGGCGAATGCCAGGTCCCGGCCGGGCGACTGCTTGCCGTCACGGCCCGGGGCTAGACTTGCGCCTTCGGCCAGGACCAGACACTCGCCGCGCCTCTGCCAGGCGGTCGAGAACAAGTCCCTTCCCCTGGCCACCACCCGTCCATGCACTCGACCGGAACCCTGCGCGGCATCGCCGCGATGCTGTTGGCTTGTGCCTTCTTCGCCTGCATGGACGCGCTGCTCAAGAGCCTGGCCGGACATTACCCGCCGGTGCAGGTGATGGCACTGCGCGGTCTCACGGCTTTGCCTTTGGTGTGCCTCTACATCGCCTGGCGGCGCGAGGCATCCGGCGTTTTCAACCGCCGGGTGCGTTGGCGTCTGCACCTGCTGCGCACCGTGCTCAACATGACGATGCTCGTGCTCTTCGTCCATGGCCTGAAGTCCCTGGGCCTTGCCGAGGCCTACACGCTCACTTTCATCGCACCGCTGCTGATGGTGCTCATCGCCGTGCCGCTGCTGGGCGAGTCGGTCCAGCCGCGGCACTGGATCGCCATCGGGCTGGGCTTCATCGGCGTCGTGATCGCGCTGCGGCCCGAGCAGGGGACCTTCCTCTCGGCGGGTGCCGTGGCGATTCTGGTGGCCGCCGTCTGCTATGCGCTGTCGAACGTGCTGGGCCGGCTCATCAGCCGCACCGAACCGAGCGCCGCGCTGGTCTTCTGGGCCACGGCCGGCATGGCGGTCGGCGGCAGCCTGCTGTCGGCGCCGCAATGGGTGCCGATCCAGGCCGAGCACACATGGGTGCTTGCAGGCCTGGCCATCAGCGGATTCCTGGGCCAATTGGCCATCGCCGAGGCCTTTCGGCACGGACAGGCTGCTGCCATTGCCCCCTTCGAATACAGCGCCCTCGCCTGGGGGCTTGTGCTGGACTGGCTGTTCTGGCAAGCCACGGCCGATGCCTGGACGCTGGGCGGCGGCGCGTTGATCATCGCGAGCGGGCTGTGGTTGGCGCGAAGCGAAGCGCCGAGGGCTGCGGGGAAGAAGCGGCAGGCGGCGTGAGTTGTGGCGAAGCGCGTGGGCGAAGCCATATGTTGTTGCGGCAAGTTCGAGCGAGGATCTTGAATGGCTGGGACGGGTTGGGGCGGAGAGCTCTGGATGCGGTGAGCGGCTACAGTCGGCCATAACCGGCCGTTCGTGCTGTCGGGCAAAATTCGGCTTCAACCAGCCGTTGCTCAGCACAATGCTTTCACTTCGTATCGATCAATTCGAGTTCGACGATCCCGGCAGCGAAGAGTCGCTCGAGATCGATGTATCTAATCAGTCGAGATTTCCGCATCCAGATGTGAAGGCGTTCGTCGAATCAACCGTCGATGTCTCGCATGCGTCGGCGCTTGATGAGCCAATGCCATTTTATCGAGTGGCTGACAAGGCGCGCGTTAGCGACTACCTCAAGCGCTTTGCCAAGGTCGATGTACCGCCGCATTGCGACTGGCCCACTTACTTGCTATCGACAGACTCGTGGGACGAGACGCACCTTGTCATTTGCGGGCCGACGACATTTATTCGCTACCGCTGGTCTACAAGTGCGTAGCCGAGTGCAATCTCATTGACTTCAGTCAAGAGCCGCATGTCCAAGTCCGCTTTGGGGTAGGGCGATGTCTGCAAGGGGGCCCTTCGCGACGACGACGTGAGCGGCTAAAGTCGGCCAGAAGCGGACCTTCACCACGCCCTACTCATCGAATATTTGCACATGGATGCCAAACCAAGAAACAGAGCCCTGCTTTCTGCTGTGGAGCAAGGTGACGTCGAGGAGTTTGGTGAACTCGTCGATGGAGACGATTCGCTGCTACGCATGTCAACGCCGTTTGGATCCTGGCTGCACGTTGCCGCCTCTGAGGGTCAATTGCGGATGGTCAAGTACTTGATTCAGAGAGGCCTTGATGTGAATGCGTATGGCGGCACATTCGGAGGAGCTGTTCTGAATGCCGCCGCATCGAAGGGACGCACCGATGTGGTTGAGTTCCTCTTGTCTACAGATGCCAAATTGGACGTCAGCGAGCCGGAGAGAAATCCTCTATTCGGTGCCATCTACGCAGGCAGCAAGGACATCGTTCGCCTCTTGCTCGAGGCAGGAATTGACGCCTCAATTAAATACTCCGGTGAGAGCATGAAGGATATGGATGCCGTTGCCTTTGCCAAAGACCGGGGCAGGACAGACCTTGCAGATGTCATCAGATCATGGCGACCCGCTCATTGCGCTGACGACATCGACTCGTGACGGCCAGATCCAGACATTCGATATGACACCTCGCTTCTCCGTTGATTTCAACGAACTCCTTGAGCGCGATCTCATCATGCTGTCCCAGACCGATCTCCGGAAGGACATCAACGGCTCGTCCGTGCTACTCGTTGAAGGTCTACCCGTTGAGGTCCAAGAAGAAAACCTCTATGACGACGGCACGCACGAAGTGCTGTTTGCTCGGGGAGTCGTTGAGGCCAACTCAACAGGCACCTGGTCTCACGTCAAGTGGTGCTGCCGATTTGACACCGATGGCTTCTCCGACATCGCAGGTTGATGATGCTTACTACAGGCCCGTTCGGCCTGCCGTGCGACGGCAGAATCCGGCCACAGGCCGTCATTCGATGCTTCCCTCAGTTGATTTTTCCTTCTACAAAGTCTTCGATGTACATCAAGCCCATCGTTCAGCTCGGAATCTTCCACACAGATAGAACCGGACGGGAAGACAAGTTCGGCGGCATCGCGTTCGGATTCCCTGCCCAGCGTTGGCCAATGTGCTCGGTGTGCGGTCGCCCGCAAAATTTCATCGCGCAGTTTCATCACTCTGAGCATGTAAATCTCGGACAACCAGGACGAGCGCTCTATCTATTCCAATGCCCTGACGGCGCTGTATGCGGCGATTGGGACTATCGAACAGGAGCCAATGCGGCGGTCCTGGTTGACGAGGCAGACCAGGTTGCGACGAGCACGCCGTCGCCTCAAGGTGCGCAAGTGGAGCCAGAGGGAGTCATCACGGACTGGCAACCCACTGACCCGTCACAGTGGACCTCATACGCGGGGGAGGCTCCATCATTTGGAGATGGCCATGACGAAACGGCGACGCCGCCCGGACGATTTCTGCTGCAGTTGGTCGGCACTCTTGAGCCTATTGGGCCCGCGCCCTCGGCGGCCGAGACTGGGGCAGAGCATCTTCACTACTCGGGAGGTGCATTCGGCCAGGACCACTTGCGGACGGAAGCGCCGCCGATCGCAAGGACTTACTACGGCCAATGGTCCAGAGGCCAAGCTAGCGATCCAGGCCGACCGTCACAAGTTGTCGTGAGAGAGAACGGTGAATGGTTCGTCGAATGGGCTAATTTTGGCGAAGGCACTGCTTACGTTTATTTAGACGACGAGGGTCGAAGCGCATTTGTTTTTAGCGAGCGATAGCCGCGTGCAATGACTGGCATCGGGCGAGTCGACCGGCAGCTCAGGGCCCTAAGCCGCCGCCGGCAATAACTCGAAGCCGTCGCACGTGACCGCCTCCTCACCAAACTCCAACTCAAGCGCGATGCGAACAAGCGCGGGATAGGCGAACCAGTACTGCCGACGAAGGGCATCACTCACAAACTGGTCACCCAGTTCTGCGCGGTAATAGCGTTCATGCCATGCATCAAGCGGCTCACTGTCGATTCGCATGAGTCGCTTTCGATGGTGAGTCATGAGTGCCGCAAACTGGCCTCGGGTCTTGATGTTGAATCTCGCGAGCTCAGGCAGTAGCTCTTCAAACGAGGCCTCGCCATAGTCGTTTTTCTTCGGGAAGATCTTCCCCATCGAAGACTGGAGCAGCGCGGGAGTGAGCGGCTTGGCGGCGTGGAGTCTTCGTGCAGAAATCGGCATTCCATCCATCCATCGATCGGTTGCGTTGAATCGCCTCTTGATTGCTCTCTCGGTGTTCGCCAGCGATTCGTTGTGCTGCGGGGCAGCAGCAAGTGAGTTGACGTGATGCTATTCGACCAACGCGTGCGCATTGCCCCGCCCACGCCATGCGCGACGGCACCTCGCATGCCGACACCGATCACGCAGCCACGGCGCGTGCAGGGCTTCGGAGCAAGCTCACAACACTCCCAGCCAACGCGGCCAGCGCCGCCATCCCCAGCCCCCAGTGCACCGCGTTGTACGGCGACAGCAGCGCGAATGCCAGGCTCATCCCCAGGCTGCCGAGCGTCAACCCCGTGAGCCGTGCCGTGCCTTGCGCGCCACCGGCCGCGCCGCTGCGTTCCTTGGGTGCCGAGAGCAGCATGTTCTGGTTGTTGGGCGTCTGGAAGAAGCCGAAGCCCAGGCCGGCGAGACTCGTGAACACCGCGATCGGCAAGGCCGGGTCGCCGTGCAGCGGCCACAGCGCGCACAGGGCGAGGCCCAGCGCGAAACACGCACTCCCTGCCGCGCACAGCCACGCTGTCGGCACGCGCTGGGCCAGGCGTGCCGACAGCGGCGCGGCCAGCATCACCGCCAGGGGCCAGGGAGTCATCAAAAGGCCGGCGGTCACCGCGCTCTTGCCGAGTTCGTGCTGGATGTAGAACGGCAGCGCGACAAGGGCCGCCATCTGGCCGGTGAAGCAACACACGGACGCAATCACCGACACCCGAAAGGAATGCACGCGCAGCAGGTCGAGCGGAATCAACGGTGCCGCCTTGGGCATCTCGCGTCGCACCAGCAAGACCATGCAGATGGCCGACAGCGCGAGCATCGCGCCGCCTTGCAGCGGATGCGCCACGAGCCGGTCGCATCCCATGACGAAGGCGGCGAACAGGGCCGCATTGAGCGCGATGCTCCACACGTCGATCTGGCGCGCCGAGCGCTGCGGGCTTGGCAACGCCGCGCAGGCGACAAGCACGGCAAGGCCGATCGGCAGGTTCACCGCAAAGAGCCACGGCCAGCCTGCTACCGAGAGCAGCAAAGCGCCGAGGGTGGGTCCCGCTGCCGAAGCGGCCGCAACGGCGAGCGCGTTCCAGGCGATGGAGCGCGCCAGCAATCGGCGCGGATAGGTGAAGCGCAACAACGCGAGCCCGAGGGGCATCACGGCCGCGCTGCCCAGGCCCTGGAGGCACCGCGCGGCCACGAGCCACGGCAGCGACGGGGCCAACGCGCACAACACCGATGCCGCGGTGAACAGCGCCACGCCGCCGGCGAACACGCGCCGATACCCGAGCCGCTCCCCGATGGCAGAAGCCGGCAACAGAAACATGACCACGGCCAGTTGGTAGGCGGTGACGATCCAGACGGCATCGGCGGGCGCTGCCTGCAATTGCTGCGCGATGCTCGGCAGCGCGATGTTGGCGATGGCGCCGTCGAGCACCACCAGCACACCCGCGCCGAGGATCGCGGCGACGGCCGTGAGGCGCCGTGGGAGCGGCAGGCCATCGGAGTCGGGCACCGCGCTCGCCTCTGGGGCCTGGGCGGTGCGGGCCGGGTTGGAAGAAGCATTCGGTTGAAGCGTGGATGACAACATGATTGGCAACTGGAGGAGGCACGCTTTATCGCGTCAGGTCAGCTTAGGACCGCGCACACGGCTTGCCCAGCGCGTGGCGCGCAGCTTGTTCCTGCACGCGGCGCCTGTCGAAACTGGCGCAGCCGTGATAGCTTGCGGGCCATGCCAACAGACACCGACCTGAATCAGCTGTTCGCGTTGAACGCCCTTCTTTCCGAAGGCAGCGTCGCGAAAGCCGCCGAGCGCCTGGGCCTGAGCGAGTCGGCCATGAGCCGCGCGCTTGCGCGGTTGCGGGAATCGACCGGAGACGAACTCCTGGTGCGCGCGGGCCGCGCGATGGTGCTCACGCCGCACGCGCTGGCACTGCGCGATCGCGTGCGGGAGCTGGTGCAGGAATCGCGCGCGGTGCTTCACCCTGCGGGCGCCGACATGGACCCGCGCACGCTCCAGCACCTCTTCACCATTCGGGCCAACGACGGCTTCATCGAGGGCTTCGCGCACCAGCTGGTGTCGCGCGCCGCACAAGAGGCGCCCGGCGTGCGCCTGCGCTTCGCGCCCAAGCCCAACAAAGACGTTCGGCCGCTGCGCGAGGGATTGATCGACCTGGACATCGGCGTGCTCGGCGAGTCGGGTCCCGAGGTGCGGGTGCAGGCGCTGTTTCGCGACCACTTCGTCGCCGTGGTGCGCGACGGCCATCCGCTGCTCGCCGCACCGGAGATCACTGCGAAGCGCTATGCGGCTTGCGACCACGTGGTCACGTCGCGCCAAGGCCGGGCCGAGGGTCCGGTGGACGTTGCGCTCACGGCGATGGGCCTGGTGCGCAATGCGGCGGTGGTCGTGCCCAGCTTCGGCACCGCGTTGTCGATCGCGGCCGCGACCGACCTGGTGGCACTGATCCCGTCCTCGTACTTCGAACACCTGAGGGCGCGCGGCACGCTGCGCTCGTTTCCACTGCCGATGCCGACGGAGCAGATCACCGTCTCGCAGATGTGGCATCCGCGTCTGGACCGGGACCCTGCGCATCGGTGGCTGCGCAGCGTGGTGCTGGAGGTTTGCCGGCCGCTGAACGAGCCGGCGAAAGCGCCGTGATGTTGCGTTCGGGCTTCGGCCTTTAACGTCGGCTTCATGGACTGATCCCGCTTGGCAGAAACCGAAGCTTCGTTGTCATTGCCGCATCGACCGGCGGCTTCTAGACTCACCGCTCGATCCGCGCCCTGAACAGGCCGGAACTCCTCTTCATTTTTTTGCAACGCACTGCACCAAGGAGTGAGCAGCATGTCATCAAAGCTTCGATTGAGGATCTCGATGTCACTGGACGGTTTCGTCGCCGGTCCGAACCAGAGTTTGAAAGAACCTCTGGGCACTGGCGGCGAGCAATTGCACAAGTGGGTGTTCGGCCTGGAGGCCTGGCGACGCCCGCATGGCATGGAGGGCGGCGTGGTGAACGAGAGCACGCCGGTGATGGAGGAAGTGCTCGCCAATATCGGAGCGACCATCATGGGCCGCAACATGTTCGGTGGCGGGCCGGGGCCGTGGAACACCACCGAGCCCTGGGATGGCTGGTGGGGCCGCAATCCGCCGTTTCGCCACCCGGTGTTCGTGCTGACGCATCACGCGCGCGAGCCGCTGGTGATGGAGGGCGGCACGACCTTCACCTTCGTGACCGACGGGATCGAAAGTGCGCTGGACCGGGCCCGGCGTGCGGCGGGTGAAAAAGACGTGTCGCTCGCGGGCGGTGCCCATGTTGCGCGGCAGTATTTGAAGGCGGGCCTGGTCGATGAAGTGCAGCTTCACCTGGCGCCGACGCTGCTCGGTGGCGGTGAGCGCTTGTTCGAGGACGCCGATGCCCTGAAGGGCCTGGCCATGGTGAAGACGGTCGCGACGCCGGATGTGGTGCATCTGAAATTCGCGAGGAAGTAGAAGGGGAAGGAGAAGGCATCGGTCATTCTGGAGACTGCGTATCGACGTGTCTGAAGAACGTGATCTGCATTGAGGCGGAGATGGTGAAAGCGCTTCGGGTTATGGCTTGTGCGCCCCTCGTGCGGCGCGCAAAATCGCGCTCCCGACCTGGAGGATGGAACATGACGATTCCGTACTTTGTCCTGACGCGCGATCAACGCGAAGTTCCTCTGAATGTGCTTGGCACGCACGTCACCGTCCTGGCTTCGAATGCGGCAACCCAAAGCTATGGGATCACCTTTCAACAGGGTAGCGAGGGAACCGGCCCGCCGCCGCACAGCCACGATTGGGACGAATCCTTCTACGTCCTCGACGGCGAGATCGACTTTCACTGCGATGGGCGCGTCCACGCGTGTCAGCCTGGAACGCTCGTTCATGTGCCGCGCGGAACGGTGCACGGATTTCAGTACGGCAAAGGTGGTGGGCGGATGCTGGAGATCACTGGGCAAGGCGCGTTGGCTGCTCAGATGTTCACCGCCATCGACCACGAGGTTCCGGCGGGGCCGCCTGATGTGCCGGCACTGCTGGCTGTTCTCGAGCGCCATGGGGTCACTGTGGCGGGCTGAGGAGCGCGCCAGGCTCGTTCAGCGTCGAGGCGACAAGAAGCAGGCATTCCGCCAGGACCACGAACACTATCTTGGACAGCATGAAACAGACACGCCTGACGTGGCTTGTGAGAGCGGGTTATGTCTTGACAGGAAGTGGGTTGATCCCATCCAGTGTTTCAGCGTGTCGAACACGTGCTCCACGGTGCGTCGTCGCAAGGTCATGGCGTCGGGCTTGCGACCAAGGCGTTGCTGCTCCTGCCCCCTGCATCGCAGACCATCGTTTCGTCCTCTAGAAAAGTATCGCGATCCAGCTGGGCTGGACAGGATCTTCGGCTCGCGCGGTGCGAGCCGAAGATTCCTCGGCCTCGCTCAGGGCGCCAGTGTGAGCTTGAAGATCTGGTTGCCGTTCGATGCGCCCACGTAGACGCTCCCGTCGCTGGCCACCGCCACGCCGATCGGGAAGTTGAACGCCAACGCCGCGCCGGTGCTGTCCCGCAGCGTGCTGATCTCCCCCGCCGGCGTGACCACGCGCGCCACGCCATCCCAGGCGTGCGTCAGGAACACGTTGTCGTTCGCATCCACCGTCACGCCGTAGGAGAAGCCGAGCTTGGCCGGCGTGGCGGCCGTTCCGTCGACCACGCCGCCGTTGGTGCAATCGCCCAGCAGCGTGCTCACCGTGGCGCTGGCCACGTCGATCTTGCGCAAGCACAGACTGTCGGTGTCCGTGTCGTACAGCGTGCGGCCATCGCGGCTGATCGCCAGGCCCTGCGGGCGGGCAAACTGGGCGGCCGTGCCGACCCCGTCCAGGTAGGCCTGCGTGCCGTCGCCCGCGAGCGTGCTCGTGGTGCCATCGGATGCGACCTTGCGCACGCGCTTGTTTTCCAGGTCTGCCACGAACAGGTTGCCTGCGCCGTCGAGCGCGATGCTGGCGGGGCTGTTGAACATCGCCGTAGCCGGGCTGTCGGCGTAGCCGCTGGTACTGCTACCGACCCAGGTGCTGTAGGTCGTCGCGTTGGGGGCGATCTTGTTGATGCGATGCTGGTCGCTCACGTACAGGGTGCCGTCGGCTGCAAGTGCCAGGCCATACGGCGTATTCATGGTCGACCCGGGCGTTACCTCGGCGCCGCTGCCGCTGGCCGTGTCGATCCTGTAGACCGAACCATTGCCTCCCATGGCCACGTAGAGGTTCGCGCCGCTGGCATCCAGAACGAGTTGATAGGGGTGGCTGTAGCTCACACCGGTCGTCGCAAGCACGTTGGCGACCCAGGGCTTGACTGTCAGCGTGGCGGCATGGCTGGTCACGCTGCCGTCCGAGCCCGTCACTCGCACACGCAGCTGCTGGCCGCTGTCGGCCAGTTGATTGGCAGCCGTGGTGAAGCTGTCGCCGGTGGCACCGGCGAGATCGGCCCAGTTGGCACCGCTGTCCACGCTGCGCTGCCACTGGTAGGCCGTGGCGTGCGCGGCCTGTACCTTCAACGTGGCGGGCACGCCCTGGCCAACGGTGGTGTCCGATGGCTGCGTCGTGATGGAGGGCGCGGTGTCTTCTGGCGTGGGCGTCGGCGTGGGTGTCGGTTGTCCCTGAGGCGCAGGCGCAGGAGCGACAGCGAACCCGGTGAAACCGCCCCCTCCGCTGCCACCCCCGCAGGCCGCCAGCACGAGATTCATCATCAGCAGCGCGACGGGTGCGCGCGATGCACGGCAAAGGGTACGACGGGTTTTCATGGTGGGCCTTCCTTCTTTCAAGTGGAGTGAATGAGAAGGCTCCACGGTAGGGAGGGCGACACCTGCAATCCAGTGTCGAAGGTCATCGACTTGCACCGAAAAAAAGATGCTCAGGCGTGCATTCAGGTGTGCGTCGCATCGTGCCGCATCAGCGATGCAAGGGTCTGCAGCAGCCTGTCGGCAGCCACTGGCTTGAGCAGCACCTGCAACCCGGAGTCGAGCATCTGCTGTTGTCGCTGCGGCGCGGTTTCCCCGGTGATCAACAGCACCTGCAGGCCGGGGCCGAAGCGCGCGCGCAGTCGCTGCGCCACGGCCAATCCGTCCGCACCGTCGGCCAGCCGCACGTCGCACAACAGCACTTGGACGGGGGTACTTCCCTGTGCGGCCTGCAGCAGCACGGCCTCGGCTTCGGCCTCGCTGGCCACTGCGTCGATGGTCACGCCGTGGGCCTTCAGCAGCCCGGTGACAGCCTGGCGGATCGCGGCTTCATCATCGATGAGCAGCACGTGCTGCGGCAATGGCAAGGCAGCGCCCGAGCGTGCAGCGAGCGGCGCGACACCCAGGGCCGACACCGCAGGAAGCACCAGGCGAAAGCGGCTGCCGTGATGCAGGCGCGAGCGCACCTGCAGCGGGTGCGCCAGCAGCCGTGAGAGCCGCTGCACGATGGACAGGCCGATGCCCAGTCCCTGTGCCCGATCGCGCCCTGGATTCCCGATTTGGTAGAACTCGTCGAAGATGCGGCCGAGGTGCTCGTCCGCGATGCCGATGCCGGTATCGCATACGTCGATCCACACCACCGGCCCGCGTGCACGGGCAGCCACCACCACGCCGCCGCGCGTCGTGTACTTGAGCGCGTTGTCCACGAGATTGGACAGCAGCCGCTGCAGCAGCTGCGGATCGCTCAGCACCCAGCAAGGCGTGGCACGCAGCCGCAGTTGCAGATCGCGGTCGGCCGCCTGCGCCACGAACACATTGTTGAGCGCAAGGAACAGCGGATTGAGTTCCACGGGCCGAATCTGCGGCGCCACCTCGCCGGCATCCAGTCGCGAGATGTCCAGCAGGATGTCCAGCGAATCGCCGAGCGTTCCGACCGCATCCATCAACCGCACCGCGTGATCCCATTCCTCGCTGCCCTTGAGCTTCTTCTCGATGACGGCTCCGAACAGCGCGATGGCGTGCAGAGGCTGGCGCAGATCGTGGCTCGCCGCGGCAAGAAAGCGCGTCTTCTCCTCGCTGGCACGCTGGGTTGCGGCAATCTGATGACTCAGCTGCTCGGCCAGCGCCTCTTTCTCGAAACGCATGGTCAACGCAGCGGTCAGCAGCCGATGGTGCTGCAGTGCGAAGGTGATCATGACGCACATGTACAGCAGGCAGCCGGTGGCCAGGAACAGGTGCGTGATGTCTCCACGCCAGGCCAGCGCCAGCGTCAGGCTCGCCATGCTGGGCACGATGAAGCGCGGGATGTTGCGCTTGAGAACGGCCAGCGACAGGGCACCGCCGGCGCAGCCGCCCATCATCATGACGATGACCATGACCCAGAGCCCCAGGTGGCGCCCCGCTGGAACGCACAGCCAGGGCGCCAGGCCCCAGACGCAGGAGCGCAGCAGCACATTGCGCGCATTGAAGCGTGCCCAGTACTCGGGATGGGCCGCCGCATCGGGACTGCGCCGGTAGCGCCGATAAGCGCGCCGCAATGTCAATGCCAGGTGCAGCGCCATCCACAGCAGGACCTGCCAGCGCCACGTGGCCACGAACAGGCCGATGCCCAGCGCCTGTGCCGTGAGGAGGTCCGCGAGATAGGCGGCCGGCGCATTGGCATGGACCGCGGCCACCTGTTCGCGCAGCACCCGCTCGGCCAGTTCGGGCGGATGCAGGTCATCTATCGCAGGCATGCGGGGCATTGCCACGTCGAAGGCCGCATGGCGCGCAGGGCTCACTTCAGGCTGCTGATGAGCTGGGCGCGCGAGCGTACGCCGAACAGCAGCAACAGGGTGGACACATGGTTCTTGACCGTGCCCTCGGTCAGGTGCGACTGCTGTGCAATCTCCTTGTTCGATTTGCCGGCCAGCAGGCAGTTGAGGATTTCGACCTGGCGCGCATTGAGCTGTGGCTGCGATTCGGTCGTCGCCGGATTCATGTGGACGGTGGCCGGGGCCGTGGACTGCTGAGTCGGCAGAGCGACCAGATCGTTGCCTCTCACGTAGCGCAACACCTCGCCCAGGTGACCTGTCTTGGGCAGAAAGGCCTGCGCCCCGAGCGCCATCACCCCCTGCTTCAGCGTATGGCTGTCCTTGCCGGAGAGCACGACCACACGCGATGCAGGAAAGGCGCGCCTGAAGCGCACCAGGGTATCCAGCCCCTGGGAGTCGGGCAGATCGAGATCAAGCAGCACCAGGAGGTGCGACGTCAAATGGAACTCGTACAGGCGCAGTGCGTCGGCCAGGCAGCGTGCCTCGTACACCGGCACGCTGCCGGTCTCCGCCAGCAGCAGCGCCCTCAGGCCAAGGCGTACCAGCTCGTGGTCGTCGACCACCAGGATGCCCCGCGCTGGTATCGCAATGCCGGCCTCGCCACGCAACGGTGCGGCATGCGGCGGCAGTGATGTGGCAGTGGCCATGGTTCGGGAATCTTAGTGCGGACGGTCGCGAACCTGAAATGACCAAAGTCATGAGGACAGTAGCTCTGAAATCACGGACATCCCCACCGGAGCGTCGCTCAGGCCCGACCGATCTGACGGGTGATCCCAGTCAGTCTCCCGTTACTCACTACCGGTTCGGCGCTGACGGCCGCGACAGAGAGCTTCAATTGCCGCGCAAGCAAAAAGAGGCATAGGCAAAAAGGCATATGCCTTGAGGACATCACGTTGCAGGGCGTATGAAGCAATCAGCTGCCGCGTACGGGGCATGCCAACTGACGACAACATGGTGTTCTCGTGCCTGTAGTAGTTATCGTCGGTTGCGCGACCTGCTCTTCTTCAGCAGCACAACGAGTTCAACCCACAGATATACGCCAGTTGGTCATTTGGGATCGATGACATCAAACTCGAACCGCACCGGAGCAGAGCCTTCGACGTAGGCGCTGATCAGGTAGTGGCCGGCAGGGTCGCCATCGGCCACGTCCCAAGACTTCGAAATGGTGCCGTCGTAGACGGTGAGGGTCACGTCCAGCGAAATGGTCTTGCGATCCGCTGACGTACCGTAAGGCTGGCCACCGCTGCCCCACGTCTTCGGGGTTTCCGGCAATGTCACGCGTTCGAGAACGCGGACCTTGCCAGATTTCTGGTTGAGTTTCAGGATCCAACCGTAGTTTTGATTGATCGCCCGCGGCACGGTGTTCGAAACCTTGAAGTCCAGCACGTCGTTGTTGGGCGCGAGCTTGAAGAGCCCAAAGACCGCATCGAGCGGGCACGCTCCATGCGCGGTCGGAGCGGCGGCGCAAGCTTTGAACACGGCGGCATTGGATTCAGAAATGGATCCATGCGATGCGGCGCCCGTTGTTTGAGCGCCCGTGTGGGTGCACGCGACTGCGGCGAAAAGAACAAGAAGGTGGCGTAAATATTTCATGGCAGATCTGGATGGCTTGGCGTGAGACACCCGATGTTCCTTGGAGCCGTCAGGCCGAAGCTCGGCAAACGGAAGAGTAAGGCAGCGGGCACAACGCGGCAAAAACCAGCCATTTAGCTGGTCACTTAAGTGAACCCTGTAACCAGTGGTCGAGGGCAGGACTTGTCGGTTTGCGCGTTTCGCTGCCCGCCAGCCTGCTCCAAGTACTCTACAAATCCGTCGAAGGCATCCAACAAGGGCTGGAACCGCGCCGCACCGCCTTCCAGTTGGCACAAGGCGTAGCAGGTCGCCTCCAGCGTGGACAGTTGGTCGGGTCCATGGGCTTTGCGGATACGGTAGTGCGAAGGCGGCAGGTTGTGCAGGGCCAGTCGGGGCAACTGTTGCAGTGGCGGGCTCTGGTAGAGCATCTTTCGGCTTTTGCGCCAGGTGCCGTCCAGCACGACCAGGCGCAGGCGCGACGGGGCTTGCGACCACTCGGGCGGTAGCGGGGGTGGGACCCGCAGGTCCGGGGCGGTATCTTGCAGACTGTCCGGGTACAGCAGCAGCGTGTGCTTGTCGTCCATCGGCCAGACGGGCACGGCAAATGCCTCACCCACCACCAAGCGGCAGTGCGCCAAGCTGAGGTGCAGCAGGCGCGCACTGCCTTTGGCCTGGTGTACCTCCAACGGGTGCTGCAGCACTAGTACCTCCACCGCATGGGCGGTGGGCGCGACCCAGCGGCAAATGCAGGCGCTGAGCGGGCGCAGGCAAGCGATGCACTGGGGGCGTGGGACCAAAGCGGCGGACATGGCTGGATTTTATTCAGCGTGCCTGGCTACGGATCATCTGGGAAGCACCGCAATAGGGCGCGTCTTGCAATAACGCAGGCTTGCAGCCATAACCAGCCACTCGCCGAGGTGCCCAATTCACGTGGAACCCGACGTTCGCGGGGCATTTACAACAAGAGGGGCTCCGGAAACGCGCCGTTTTTCTACACCGCATCTTCCGGCATGCCATCAACACCAAATTCCACACCGCGCTCTTCCAGCTTCGCGCGCGCTGCGTGGTGCACTACTCCGCGTTTGCGCGTATCAGACTCCAATAGCCTGCGCAGGGTGGCGTGGCTGACATTGGGATTGCGCACCACTTGAACACGTACGCCCCAGAATTTGTCATTCGCAAAACGATCCAAAATCATTGCGTCTGCATCCGGGTTCATTGCGGCCACGGCGCGTATGGATTGATTGGGGTCAGTCAAGAAAGGCTCAAGCTCAACCGCATTGGCCGCGGCACTGGCAGCAATGTAGCGACGCTCCTCTGCATTTTTCTGTTCCGTTGTCTTTTTGACCATTGCTCTCTCGAAGGTATGAAGCTCATCCAGCTTCGCATACGCCAAGGCTGATGCATACGAATTCCGGCTGCGCTTGTCGGGTAACCATCCTAAGGTTGGAGCCGTCTGAATCGCGGCGGCACCTGCCCACGGCGCTGCGGGCGCTGGTGGATTTCGTCCGGGCGTGACGGCTTGGGCCGCGCCGGCAGGCTTTCGGGTTGCGCTTGCCAGATGTCTTGGCGCCCCCGTCGCAATGGGCGGAGCGTAGGCTGCTACGCCGTTGCTTGCTACGGCAGGTTGTGCGAAAGCGTGCCATCCTCGAAGCTGGCGGTTCGTTGTTCGCACCAGCCAACGGCCAACGGCCAACAAACTGAATTTAACTGTCTGAATGTAGAAAAAAATGCCCCATCTAGTTCTTGAATACAGCATCAATCTGAAGGATTTTTCCCCGCAACTGGCACTCGCTCGATTGAATTCCGCACTTGTGGACAGTGGTCAATTCGAGGGACCCGACATCAAAAGTCGAGCCTTCCAGCTCGACTGCTTTCAAATAGGAAATGGATCTTTGGAGTCAGCGGGCTTTGCTCACGTCACGTTGCGCTTGCTGTCGGGCCGCACGCCAGCAGTAAAGAAGGAACTGTCCAATGCATTGCTGGACGCATTGACATCTGCCTGCACGCCTTCAGTTTTAGGCATCGAGGGCCTGCAGCTGTCGATTGATGTGTGTGATCTAGAGCGGGAGTTTTACAGCAAGCGTGCGACTTGATTTTGAGCTTCTCTGTTGACCTGAGATCAATCAACGCACGGCAAACCTGTCAATTGAGTTCATCGACAAAAGTCAGGGCGAGCGACGCATCGCAAGAGATTCGGGCCGCTCCACGCCCCAATCTGCTGGTCTATCGAATGTTGGAGTGGGCTGACGGTACCCCCATTCGCGCTAGCCCGACGAACGCCGGTCCGGAGCCGACATCGAAACGTCGAGTCTCACAAACTCCCCGCGATCCACTCCCTCACCCACCGATGCCCCGCATCCCGATGCCGCCGCTCATGCCACAGCATCGCCATCTCATACCCCGGCACTTCCAGCGGCGCCTCCACCATGCGTAAACCCGGCGCGCCGCGCGCCAGCCGCTCGGGCAGCATCGCCACCATGTCGGTCTCGGCCAGCACCGACATCATGAAAAGAAAGTGCGGCACCGACAGCGCCACGCGCCGCGCCAGTCCCATCTGCGCCAGCGCATCGTCCGTCGGCCCGACGAAACCGCCGCCGCTCATCGACACCACCACATGCTCCATCGCGCAGAACTGCGCGAGCGTCGGCCGCCGCTTCAGTCGCGGGTGCCCCGCCCTCCCCGCCAGCACATAGCGCTCGTTGAACAGCACCCGCCGATGCAGCCCGGCCGGCGCGCCCACGCTCGTGTGAAAGAACAGATCGATCTCCCCATGCTCCAGCTGCCGCGCCATGCGCGAAGGCACCGCCTCCACCACGGCCAGCCGCGTGTTCGGAGCCGCTTTGCGCAACCCGGCGAGCGCCGGCAGCAGGATCGCCGACTCCGCATAGTCGGCCGCGGCCACGCGCCAGGTGGTGGTCGCCTCGGCGGGGTCGAAGGGCTTGGTGGGCGCCACCGCGCGGCCCAGTGACTCCAGCGCTTCGCGCAACGGCTCACGCAGTTCGTCGGCACGCGCAGTCGGCCGCATGCCGCGCTGCGCGGGCACCAGCAGTGGGTCGGCGAAAGCCTCGCGCAGCTTGGCGAGCTGCACGCTCACCGAGGGTTGCGAAAGGTTCAGTCGCTCGGCGGCGCGGGTGACGTTGCGCTCGGCGAGCAGCACATCGAGCGTGATCAACAGGTTGAGGTCTAAGCGGTTGAAATTGTTCATGGCAATGGCTGGAATTCGAACTATTCATTTCCAATATATCGCCACCGCTCCTAACCTGCGGGCATGTTCTTCATTCCACAGGCAAGTCAATCGTGAAAGTCCTCCTCGTCCACGCCCACCCCGAAGCCCGTTCGCTGAACGGCTCGCTCAAAAACTTCATGGTGGAGCGCCTCAGGCAAGCCGGGCACGAAGTGCGCGTGTCCGATCTCTACGCGATGCAATGGAAGGCGCCGCTCGATGTGGCGGACTTCGCGCACGTCGAGCCCGGCGCGCATTTCGATCCGGTGCTCGATTCGCTGCGCGCGTTCGAAGACGGCACGCAGCCCAACGACATCGCCGCCGAGCAGGCCAAGCTGCTGTGGGCCGATGCGGTGATCTTCCAGTTTCCGCTGTGGTGGTATTCGATGCCCGCCATCCTCAAGGGCTGGGTCGAGCGGGTGTATGCCTATGGCTTTGCCTACGGCATCGGCGAGCACTCCGACACGCACTGGGGCGACCGCTTCGGCGAAGGCACGCTGGCGGGCAAGCGCGCGATGCTGGTGGTCACCACCGGCGGCTGGGAGCCGCACTACAGCCCGCGCGGCATCAATGGGCCGATGGACGATCTGCTGTTTCCCATTCACCACGGCATCCTCTACTACCCGGGCTTCGAGGTGCTGCCGCCGTACGTGGTGTACCGCACGGGGAAGGTCGATGAAGCGGCCTATGCGCGGATCACCAATGAACTCGGTGATCGTCTCGATGCGCTGTGGAAGACGACGCCCATCGCCTTCCGCCCGCAGAACGCGGGCGACTACGAGATTCCCGCCCTCACCCTGCGGCCCGACGTTGCATCGGGCCGCACCGGGTTCGCGGCGCACATTGCCGATTGATCAGGGCAGCACGGGGTTGGCCGCTGCGTTCGCAATCGCCGCATCGGCATCGACGCGCAGCATGAAGCGCCTGGCCACCAGGTCGTTGGCCGCGTTGGTCACTGCTGCGACGTAGCCCGCCTGGTCGGTGTAGCGCTCCTGCAGCGAGAGCCGCGGGTCGGTCGTGCCGGCGCGCTGCGCCGTCGTCTTCACGAACGGAAAGTACGCGCCGAAGAGCCCCGCCTGGTCGATGGTGCCGGGCTTGTTCGTGTAGTTCCAGCCGGTGTTGGTGCCGACGGGCACGGCCACGTCGATGCTGCGGATGCCGGCGATGTCGTTGCCGTCCGCATCGACCTGCGGCACGAGGATCGCGTAGTCGCGGCCGAGGTATGCGGGCGGCACCTGGGTGGCGATGCCGGTCTCGTCCTGCGGGCGGTAGTTCGGGCCCCAGTCGAGCAGCGAATAGGTGTTGACCAGGCCCGTGTAGTTCGCGCCCGGAACGGCCGGGAACTTGACCTGTGCCGGGCGCACGAGCGTCGCGTTGGCGATCTTGGGCACCTGGCTGTCGGGCGGCATGGTGCCGCTCACGACCCATTCCTCGAGGTTCTGGTACAGCGCGCGCACCACGGGGATGACGCTCGTGTTCGCGTTGGTCGTGTAGAGCGCGCCGGCGCTTGCGCCCGGCAGCGATGCAAGGCCCAGCAGGTGGTGCGTGCTCGCGTAGTAGTAGATGCGCGCGTTGGCCGGCTGCACGAGGTCTGATGTGCCCCACGCATCGGTGAGCAGCGGCGAGCCCTGCAGGGTCCAGAACTCCGTGCCGCTGAAACCGATGAAGAGCTTGGGGCAGGTACCGCTCGCCTCGCAGCGCGAGAGGATGCCGCCGCGCCGCTGGGCCACGTCGTCCACGTAGTCCTTCGAAAGGCCGCGGGTGCCGGCCTGGCCGAAGGCCGTGTGGTCGGTGCGCACGCCGCCGCCACCACCGGGGATGGAGAAGCGCATGTTGATGTTGGTCTGCCGCGCCGCGATCTGCGCGAACACGCCGTCGAACACCTTCTGGCCCGCACGGTCCTCGTTGAAGCCCAGGTGCACGAAGGTCTTCATGAAGTTGCCGCACTGCGAGACGCCCGATGCGATGGTGTTCTTGATCGCCGCGGCCACGGGGTTGGCCGTGCCTGCCGCATCGCTCGCATCGCGATGGAAGAAGGTGATCATGTCGCGCAGCGCGGCAAGGCCGAGGCCCATGACCTTCGGGTCCTTCGCGATGTAGACCAGCTCGTACATGTAGGCCGGGTCCCATTTGTCCTTCAGGCACACGTTGGTCTCGTCGGGCGTGCCGGGGAATGGCGTGCCGGCGCCGCACTTGGCGAACTTCCACTCGCTCGCAGGAATGAGCTGGCGCGCATCGCCCTCGTTGATGCGGCGCGTGAGCACGTAGCCAGGTTTGGTGTTGTCCAGGCTCGCGGTCGCGTAGGCCTGCATCGCGGCGTTGAAGGGGCCGCCGGGCAGCGGCAGCGAATCGTTCGTCGCCACTGTGGGCAGCAGCTCGGCGCGGTAGGGGCCGGTGATGGTGCTGCCATCGGCGTTCTTCGCGACCGGCACTTGCAGCGTGAGCTTGCCGGCGGCCGCGGGCACGTCGCCCTGCCACGCGGCTGTGAGGAACACGTAGCCGCGCGAGGCGAAGTACGGATCGAGGTTCACGATGTTGCCGCGATTCGGCGCGTCGTAGCGCAGCACGCCGCTGGCCTTGGTCATGTCCTTGGGCTTGAAGAGCACGAAGTCCGAGGTGTACTCGACCTTGCCGTTGGCGTTGAGCGGTGCGAGCTGCAGGTCTTGAATGATCGCGTTGCGCGCGTCCTTGGGGTCGACCTCGCCGGTGAAGGTGCCGCTGATCTTCTCGTAGGCGCCTGCACTGCCGAAGGTGCCGGGCACGTCTTCGGTCTTGCTGATCGCGAGCTTGAACTTCGGCGCGGTGGCGGCCGGGGGTTGCGTGGCGGGTGGCGGATTGCCGGCGATGGGCGGCAGCACGAAGCCCCCGCCTCCACCGCCGCTTCCGCCGCAGGCACTCAGAAAAAGGGCGGCCGCAGCCACCGTGGCAGCCGCGAGGCTCCAGCGTTTCATGGTTTGTCTCCTGTTGTGGTGTTCTGTATTCCGCGCGGCGCCGATCTCCGCTACGGCGTGGGCATCACTCGGCTTCGATGCCGGCCGCCTTCACGATGCGGCCCCACTTCTGCGATTCGCCGGCCTGGAACTTCGCGAGTTCCTCAGGCGAGGTGGTGAACACCTCGGTGCCGGTCGGTTCGTAGAAGGCGGTCTTCGCCGATTCGCTCTTCGCGGCCTTCACGAGCAGTTCGTTCAAACGCTTGACGACAGCGGGCGGCGTCTTCGCGGGCGCGTAGGCGGCGAACCAGTAGCCCATCTCGTAGCCCTTCACGCCGGCTTCGGAAATCGTGGGCACGTCGGGCGCAAGGGGCGAGCGGCTGGCGCTCGACATGCCCAGCGCGCGCAGCTTGCCGCCCTTCACCTGCGGCAGGCCCGTGGCCGTGTCGGTGATCATCATGTGGATCTGGCCACCGAGCAGATCGGTCACGGCCAGCGTGTTGCTCTTGTAGGGCACGTGCAGGAGCTTGATGTCGGCCATCTGCTGCAACAGCTCGCCCGCCATGCGGCTCGAAGAGCTGCCGCTGCCGAAGCTGTACTTGCCCGGCTCCTTCTTCGCGAGCGCGACGAACTCGGCCACGGTCTTCGCGGGGAACGACGGGTTCACCACCATGATCTGGCCGCCCTTGCCGAGCGCGGCGATGGGAGCGAAGTCTTTCACCGGGTCGTAGGGCAGCTTCTTGAACAGGTGCTCGTTGGCCGCGTGCGTGGTGTTGGTGGTGATGAGCACCGTGTAGCCATCGGCCGGCGCCTTGGCCACGTTCTGCGAGGCGATGAAGCCGCTCGCTCCCGCCTTGTTGTCGATGATGACGGGCTGCTTGGTCTCGGTCGTGATGCTGTTGCCGAGCGCGCGCGCGATCTGGTCGGTGGCGGTGCCGGCCGCGAAGGGCACGACGAAGGTGATGGACTTTTCGGGGAAGGCCTGTGCATGGCTCAGCAGCGGGGCCAGTGCGAATGCCGTTGTCAGTACGGCGAGGGGAAATCGTTTCATTGTTTTGTCTCCGGATGGGATGAGTAGGGAAAAGGGAGCGCCGTCGCTACGGCCCCGCGAGCAGAGGTTCGAGCGCGCGCGGTATCTGTATCGGCATGTCGAGCAGCAGGAACGAGAGCGCCTTGCCATGCGCATCGAGGTTCAGCGCATCGTTGACGCCGCCGTCGAGCACCGCATCGAGCACGAAATTCATCGCGTGCAGCTTCGGCAGCACGAAGCGCTGCACGTGCGATGGCGCACGGTGCCGGAACTGCGCGGCCACACGCTCGGGCGTGAGCTGTTCGAGCAGCAGCGGGTAGAACTCGGCGCGCCAAGCGATCACGCTGATGTTGGAGCGGTCGCCCTTGTCGCCGGTGCGGCCGTGGGCTGCGCGGTACAGCGGGACTTCGATCATGTCGTCGGTCGTGTTCATGCCAGCGCCTTTGCATCGAGCAGTTCGAATCGCACCGGCACCGAGTCGCGCGGCAAGAGGCACGAGAGCGTGTTGAGCCGTGGCGTGAGTGCAGTGCGCACGCCGCCACCGCCGGCAGGTCCGCAGGTGTAGAGCGCCATCACCTCGCGCGCCAGGCGCTCGGCCTGTGCGCGGTCGGCGTGCGTGGCGGCGACGCGCAAGCGCACGTCGCGCAGGCCGGTATCGGGTGCGTCGGCGAGAGCACGGCCGGCGTCGTCGCCGAGGATGCTCAGTGCACCGATGAGGTCGACGCGAAGCGCGAGGCCGTCGAGCCGCTTGCGCAGCACGTCCGCCGCGAGACGGGCGCGGGCTTCGGCGCGCGGGCCGGCATAAGAGATTTCGCCCTCGGCCAGCCAGCCGCCTTCGTGGCAGACGTTGACCTTGTAGTGGCTCGGCCGCGCATGGCCGCGCACGCCGGAGAGTTCGACGCGGTCCTTGCCGGGCAGCGCGCGCACCTCGGCTTCGGCGATGTCGGCGACGACATCGGGCGTCAGGTAGGCGGCCGGGTCATGCACCTCGTAGAGCAGTTGCTCCTTCACCGTGGCTTCGCTCACGAGGCCGCCGGTCTTGTCGGCCTTGCCGATGGTGCAGTGGCCGTCGGCGTCGATCTCTGCAATCGGAAAGCCGACTGCTTCGAGCCCCGGTACGTCCTTGTAGCCCGGGTCGGCAAAGTAGCCGCCGCAGACCTGCGCGCCGCATTCGAGCAGATGGCCGGCCATGGTGGCGCGGCCGAGGCGGTGCCAGTCGTCGGCGCGCCATCCGAAGTGGGACATGGCCGGACCGACGGTGAGAGACGGGTCGGCCACGCGGCCGCACACGACGATCTGCGCGCCTGCATCGAGCGCGGCGGCAATGGGCTCGGCGCCGATGTATGCGTTGGCACTGACGATGCGCAAGCCCTCGACCTGCGGGCCGAGCGCATCCTTCAGCAGCGCGCGATGCTCGGCGCCGGAGAGGTCATCGCCCTCCACCACCGCGATGCGCGGCGCCTCGGCTCCGAGCTCGCGCGCCATGCGGGCGATGTGCCGCGCCGCGGCACGCGGATTGGCGGCACCGAAGTTGCTCACGATGCGGATGCCATGCGCAAGACAACGCGCGAGCACCGGCCGCAGCATGGCGTCGAGCAGCGGCTCGTAGCCAGCATCTGGGTTGTCGCGGCGCCGCAGTTGCGCGAGTGCCAGCGTGCGCTCGGCCAGCGTCTCGAAGATCAGAAAGGCGCGCTGGCCGGCGGGGCCATCGGCCAGCCGCGCGATCAACGTATCGACCACCGGCCCGGCTGCATCGGTGCGGTCGCCGGAGAAACCAGCCGCGCAGCCGATCAGCAAAGAAGGCAGTGATTGGGCATTCATCGAGCTGCAATGTAGGCAAAGGGTTGCAATCCGTAAAATCGAAAATCCGGATCAATTGATCTGCATTTCAAATAAGAAGGCCCGAGACATGAGAAAGACGCCCGACCTCTCCACGCGGCAACTGCGCGCCTTTCTCGCGCTGGCCGAACACCGCAACTTCACGCGCGCGGCACAGACCAGCCACCTGTCGCAGCCCGCGTTCAGCGCACTCATCCGCACGCTCGAAGACGCCATCGGCACGCGCCTCTTCGACCGCGACACGCGCAGCGTGCAGCTCACGCCCGAAGGCCGGCTCTTCGAGAGCTCGGCGCGCCGCCTGCTCGACGACATGGGCAGCGCGATGGGCGACCTGGCCGACCACGTGGAGCGCCGCAAGGGCCGCGTGCGCATCGCGGCCCTGCCCTCACTGGCGGCCGGCTGGCTGCCCACGGTGTTCGCGGAATTCATGCAGACGTGGCCCGGCATCCGCATCGACCTGGACGATGCGCTGTCCGATGCCTGCGTGGCGCTGGTGCGCAGCGGCCAGGCCGATTTCGCGCTCGCGGCCTCGGGTGCGGCGGCCGACAGCGATCTGCTTGCGCGCAAGCTCTGCACCGATCGCTTTCATCTCGTGTGCCGCGCCGACCATCCACTCGCGCACGAAGCACGCCTCACGGTGAAGAAGATCGCGCCATGGCCTTTTATCCAGATGGCGCGCAACAGCAGCGTGCGGCAGGCGCTCGACGCTGCGCTGCACCCGCTACGGCTCAATGCGGTGTTCGAGGTCGAGCACCTGGCCACGGTGATGGGTCTGGTGGAGGCCGGGCTGGGCATCAGCGTGGTGCCGGCGCTCACGCTTTTTCATTTCCGGCGCGAGACGCTGGTGACACGCCCGCTGCCGCTGCCTGCGCTCACGCGCACGCTGTATCTGGTGCAGCGGCGCGAGGGGAGTTTGTCGGTGGCGGCGCAGACGCTGCATGACCTGGTGGTGGCGCGGCTCGGGTCGCTGCGGTTGGACTGAGCCTCCGACAGCGGACTCATGCAGGAACGCTATATGTTCCGGCCGCCAACGGACAGCGCATACACATACTGGTCGTGATCGATGTCGCCGATTCTTTCGGACTTGCTCAGCACGCCCTCGCGAGCGAATCCGAGGCGCTCGGCGAGCTTCCTGCTGCGTTCATTGCCGGTGGCGCATTTGATGATGCACCGGTGAACCAGGCCGGCATCGGCAAACGAGCGGATCAACGCTGCGACCGCCGCTGTCGCTGCGCCCTGTCCACGCGCGGCGCTCCCGAACCAGTAGCCGATCTCGCCTTCCTTCTTTGCGTGATCGAAGGCATTGAACGACACGACGCCCAGGATCTCCTTGTCCCGCCAGACGCCGTAGGTCGCACTCTTCCTGTTCTCCCGCGCGACTTCGCACGACGCGCAGAACGCATCCGTGTCCGCCTGCGCGTTGATGAATCGCGGCCAGTGCAGTGTGGAGAGCAGGCCGTCCTTATTGATCTCGATGAGTTGGTGCAGCAGTGCCGCGTCGTCAGGAGCGATGTGCCGCAGGGCGAGGTTCCCGGAAACGGCCACGCGCAGTGGAAAGATGGTCATAGGTTCTCCCTGTTTTTGGATTGAAGCCGGCTGCCCGGCCGCCTCATGCTAGCGGGCGCCCGGCCATGACCACTTGAAGCAAGCCGCCGCGCGCAATGCTCGACAAAATGGGCGCAGCCCACCTGCACGGAGACAAGCCACATGCAGCATGAAGAACAGATTGCCCTGATCCACCGCGCGCTCGCGCTGATCGAATCCGGCGGCAGCGAGCGCGGCGAGCCGGCCGTGAGCCCCGTATCGCGCTACCTCGACCCGGCACGCCACGCGCTCGAGGTGGAGCGCATATTCCGCCGCTACCCACTGGCGCTCTGCCCTTCGGCCTCGCTCGCCAACGCCGGCGATTCGTTCGCCATCGACGTCGCCGGCCTGCCGCTCTTGCTCGTGCGCACACAAGACGGCCAGCTCAACGGATTCATCAACGCCTGCCGGCACCGCGGCGCAAGGCTCAAGCCGGCGGGCCTGTCGAACCAGCGCGCGCTCGTATGCCCGTACCACAGTTGGACCTACGGGCTCGACGGCGCATTGCACGGACGCCCCTCGGGCGAAGACTTTCCGCATGCGCCCGCTTCGGACTGCAGCCTCGCGCGCGTGCCGGTGGCGGAGGCGCTGGGCTTCGTGTGGGTGGTTCCGCGCGCGCTGGCCGAGGGCGAAAGCGCCGCGCTCGACATCGATGCCTGGCTAGGCCGCTTCGGCGCCGACCTGCGTTCATGGGGCTACGACCGCTGGGTGCCGTTTCACCAGCATGCCTTCGACAACGCGGCCAACTGGAAGATTCCGTTCGAGGCCAATCTGGAGACCTATCACTTCCAGTACGCGCACCGCAACAGTATTGCTGCGCTGTTCTACGACAACCTGCTGATGGCCGACCACGACCGGCAGCATCACCGCCTCTTCTTGCCCAAGCGCAGCATCGAAGGCTTGCGCGACCTGCCGTCGAGCGAATGGCAGGTCGGCCTGCACTCGAACATCATTTACTTCTTCTTCCCCGCCACCTTCATCCTGCACGAGGGCGACCACGCCAACGCCTTCACCGTGCTGCCCGAGGCGCCCGGCCGCTCGCGCGTGATTGCGAGCACGCTGATTCCCGAGCTGCCGAAGAGCGAGAAATCAACGAACTACTGGCGCAAGAACGTCGAATCGTTCTGGGGCGCGCTCGACGAAGACTTCGCGCTCGGCGTGTCGGCGCAGTCAACGCTGAAGAGCGGCGCGCAGGGCTCGCTCTACTTCGGCGCCACCGAATGGTGCTCGGCGAAGTTTCACGCGGACGTGGAAGCGGCGACGAGCTGAGCCAGCGCGGCGCGCGCGGTCGGATTCGGCGTGGGCTCGGCAATCTTGTGCAGCGTGTTGCGGTCGGTATGCCGAAAGGGCTCGGGCTTGCCGCGCACATCGAGCAGCGTGACCTGTTCGTACGACCAGCTGGCGTTGTCGTGGATCGTCACGGAGATGTCGTAGCGCAGCGTCTTGAACGCATGCTCAAGAAACGGGTTCGAGAGGATGCCGTTGGTCGCCGAGCCGCGCACCGCTTCCAGCTTGAACGACTTCGCATGGGGCGCTGCGTGTCCCATGGCCATCACGGCCTGCCCGCGGGGAATCGTCAGCGTCTGGATCACCGTGCCGGTGGCGGCCTCCCAGAGCCAGTAGCCGACCTGGTCGTGAAAGCTCTCGACCTCGTCGGGCTTGACGATGCGCACGTGGTAGCGCAGCCCGTAGAAGATCTGCGGCCCGTTGGTCTGCGCGTCGATGGGTTGGAACTCGGCATGCTCGATATAGGCCTCCGTTTCGGGGCCGTCTTCCTTCGGTGCCACGTCGTGGCCCGTGGCGCTGGTCCAGATGCCGGCGAGGCCGGTGAGCGGACCCAGGTTGGAGAGCGTGTGCGGATCGGGTTCGGGTTCCGTGTAGATGTCGTGGGGATAATCGGCCATGTTTTTTCCTGGATCTGGGTGTGACGGGCGGAAGTATCGCCAAAAGAGGGCGTCCGGCTGCCGGATTTTTCTTGTTCCCTCCCCTTCCGGGGGAGGGTTGGGGTGGGGGCAAACGGCGCATCCATCGAGCGCTCTGCCCGCCCCCATCCCAGCCTTCCCCCAGAGGGGGAAGGAGCAAGGCCCAGTCCTTCCCGGGTTTCCCCCCACATCAAAATGAGGTACGCACCTCAAAATCCGCCCCATGCCCTCCAGCACCCAGCGACTTCCCCTGCAAACCGGACGGGCCACACTCAGCGACGTGGCGCGCGAAGCCGACGTGAGCCTGGCCACCGTGGACCGGGTGCTCAACAAACGCACCGGCGTGCACGCGCGCTCGATCGCGCAGGTGCAACAGGCCGTCGAGCGGCTGAACTACCGGCCCGACCCGGCGGCCGCCCGCCTCGCACGGCCGCGTCCGCACCGGGTGAGCTTCCTCCTGCCCTCGGGCAACAACACCTTCATCGAGATGCTGCGCGAGCAGATCGCGGGCAGCAGCGGCTGGATGGAAGACCACCGCGTGAGCGCGCAGACGCACCAGGTCGACGTGTTCGAGCCGCAGCGCCTCGCGCGCCGCATCCTCGCGCTGCGCGGCCAGTGCGACACGGCCGTGGTGATGGCGCTCGACCATCCGCTGGTGCAGGCGGCCATCGACAAGCTGGTGGCGCAAGGCATCGCCGTGATCACGCTGGTGTCGGACGTGCCGAAGTCGCAGCGCCAGCACTTCGTGGGCATCGACAACGTGGCCGCCGGCCGCACCGCGGGCACGCTGGTCGGCCGCTTCTCGGGCAACGCCAACGGTGAGGTCGGCGTGATCGTGGGCAGCCTGTCGCTGCGCGACCATGCCGAGCGCAGCCTGGGCTTCAGCCAGGTGATGGCGGCGGAGTACCCGGGGTTGCGCGTGCTGCCGCCGATAGAAGGCAAGGACGACCCGAAGCTCGCGCGGCAACTCTCGGCGCGCCTCCTGGCTGCGCATCCGAAGCTGGTGGCGCTCTACAGCGTGGGCGCGGGCAATCCGGGCATCTCGGCCACGCTCAAGGCGAGCGGGCGCGCCGGAAAGATCGTCTTCGTCGGCCACGAACTCACACCCGCCGCGCGCGCCGATCTGCTCGACGGCACGATGGCCGCGGTCATCAACCAGGACGCGGGGCACGAGATTCGCTCGGCCCTTCGACTGGCGATTTCGCGCCTCACGCGCGAGCCGGTGCATGCGGACCAGGAGCGCATCCGCATCGACATCTACCTCAAGGACAACCTGCCGTGAACGCGGCGGCGCTGCCCTCCTCCGACTGACCCAACTTTTTGCAGGAGCGTCGACATGGCCACCAACATCAAGGGCCCAGGCATCTATCTCGCGCAGTTCGCCAGCGACAGCGCACCGTTCGATTCGTGGGCATCGATCACGCGCTGGGCCGGCGGGCTCGGCTTCAAGGGCGTGCAGATTCCCTCGTGGGACGCGCGCATCTTTGACCTGAAGAAGGCCGCCGAATCGAAGACCTACTGCGACGAAGTGGCCGGCGTCGCGCGCGAGAACGGCGTGGAAATCACCGAGCTCGGCACGCACCTGCAGGGCCAGCTCGTGGCGGTGCACCCCGCGTATGACGAAGCCTTCGATGGCTTCGCGCCCGAGGCGTACCGGCGCAACCCCGTGGCGCGGCAGGCGTGGGCGGTGGAGCAGATGCTGTTCTCGGCCAAGGCCTCGCGCAACCTGGGCCTCAAGAGCAACGTGAGTTTTCCGGGGGCGCTGGCGTGGCCGTACCTCTATCCGTGGCCGCCGCGTCCGGCCGGATTGATCGAGGCCGCGTTCGATGAACTCGCCAAGCGCTGGCATCCGATCTTCGATGCCTTCGAAGACGCCGACTGCAACGTCTGCTTCGAGCTGCATCCGGGCGAAGACCTGTTCGATGGCGTGACCTTCGAGATGTTGCTGGAGCGCGTGAAGAACCATCCGCGCTGCTGCATCAACTACGACCCCTCGCACTTCCTGCTGCAGCAGCTCGACTATCTCGAATTCATCGACATCTACCACTCGCGCATCAAGGCGCTGCACATCAAGGATGCGGAGTTCCGCCCCACGGGCCGACAGGGCGTGTACTCGGGCTTCCAGCCGTGGGTGAACCGCGCGGGGCGCTTCCGGTCGCTGGGCGACGGGCAGATCGACTTCGGCGCCATCTTCTCCAAGATGGCGCAGTACAACTACGACAGCTGGGCCGTGCTCGAGTGGGAATGCTGCCTGAAGCACCCCGAAGACGGCGCGGCCGAGGGCGCGGAATTCATTCGCCGCCACATCATCCGCACGACCGAGAAAGCCTTCGACGACTTCGCGGGCGCCGAGACCGATACCCAGCAGCTTCGCCGGATGCTGGGTCTGGAGACGACGACACCGGCGAAGAAGTAGTCAGCAACCCAACGAGCTAGCTTTATCTACAACGAAGGAGACAAGAGACCATGACGAACAGAAGAATCTTTTCGGGCATCGCACTGGCCGTGTGCGCCCTCGCCAGCATGCCTGCGCTGGCCCAGAACAAGGCGGTGGTGATGGGCGTCTCGGTGCCCGCCGCCACGCACGGCTGGACCGGTGGCGTCGTGTACTGGGCCAACCGCACCAAGGCCGAACTGGAGAAGCAGTACCCCGGCATCAAGGTCTTCGTGAAGACCGCGGGCTCGGCCACCGAACAGGCCAACCAGGTGCAGGACCTGCAGACGGTCAACAAGATCGACACGCTGGTCATCCTGCCCTTCGAGTCGGCGCCGCTCACCAAGCCGGTGGCGCAGGTCAAGGCCAAGGGCGTGTTCGTGACGGTGGTCGACCGGGGCCTGACCGACCCCAACGCGCAGAGCGCCTACGTGGCCGGCGACAACCCGGGCTTCGGCAAGGTGGCGGGCGAGTACATGGCCAAGACGATGGGCGGCAAGGGCAACGTGGTCATCCTGCGCGGCATTCCGACCGTCATCGACAACCAGCGTGTGGACGCCTTCAACGAAGTGATGAAGGCCAACCCCGGCATCAAGGTGCTCGATGCCAAGCACGGCAACTGGAACCGCGACGACGCATTCAAGGTCATGCAGGACTACCTCACGCGCTTCAAGCAGATCGATGCGGTGTGGGCCTCCGACGACGACATGGCCGTGGGCGTGCAGAAGGCCATCGAGCAGGCCAAGCGCGACGACGTGAAGCTGGTGGTGGGCGGTGCCGGCGCCAAGGGCTACATCAAGAAGGTGATGGACGGCGACAAGATCGTCTCGGCCGACGTGACCTACGCGCCGAGCATGATCGCGGACGCGATGAACCTCACGGCGAAGGCGCGCGTGGAAGGCGGTCCGATGCCGGCGACGACGATCATTCCTTCGGTGCTGGTGACCAAGGAGAACGCGGCGAAGTACTACTTCCCCGATTCGCCGTTCTGAGCCCGGGCCGCATCGCAACGCATCACTTCACTTGAACCGGGCGCGCGCCTCCTGCTGCGCCCGGTCGATCGCCGCGTGGTTCGACTCGGCCCAGCGGTCCACGGCCAGCAGCGCCTTGCTCAACGACAGGCCGAGCACGCTGAGCCGGTACTCCACATGCGGCGGCACCGTCTGCCGGTCGTCGCGCAGCACCAATCCATTGAGCTCCAGGTCGCGCAGAGTCTGCGTGAGCATCTTCTGCGAGATGCCGCCGACCTGGCGCAGCAGTTCGTTGTTGCGCAGCGGCTTGCCGCGCAGCAGCGGAATGACGAGCAGCGCCCATTTGTTCGCGATGAGTTCGAGCACGCGGCGCGAGGGGCAACCGGCGTTCCACACGTCGGCCGCAGCTTCGGCCTCGTCTGCCACAGGCGCGAGCGTTTTCGACGACGGCTTTTCAATTCCCATGGTTACCAGAAGGTACGTACTTGTTGATGCGTGAGCCGGCGGGAAGTATCGAGTCTCGCGTACGGGTGCTCGCGATGTCTCGCTCTTTCCCCGCACGCAACAAGGAGTCTTTCATGGGATGGATTTTTCTACTGGCCGCCGGCCTCGTCGAGATCGCGATGGCCGCGGCGCTCAAGCAATCGGAGGACTGGACGCGGCTCGTGCCGTCGGTGCTCGGCGTGCTCACCGCGCTCATCAGCATCTTCCTGTTGGCCAAGGCACTGCGCTACCTGCCGCTCGGCCCGGCCTACGCGATCTGGACCGGCATCGGCTCCGTCGGCGTGGTGCTGATGGGCGTGCTGTGGTTCGGCGAGGCGCTTTCGGCGGCGCGGCTGGGCTGCATCGTGCTCGTCATTGCGGGCTCGGTGGGCTTGCGGCTCACCGAAGCCTGACGCGGAAAGCGCCACCGCGGCAGCAAATTTGGAACTTCGGTATTCGTTATCAACGAGAGTGGATGGCCTTTAACCACTCGGGCACTGGGCCGATTCGCAGGGGGCTTCAAACCGTCACGACATGGGAGCAAGATGCCCGTCCGCCGATTTCTTGCCGTCACCCCGACCTGACCGAAGGAGCCTGCTCATGCTCGCCACTGCAGAACGAACCATCAAGATTCCCGGCCCCGACCATGCCATCAACATCGCGCGCAATCCGCATCGCGTGGTGGTGTCGGTCGACGGTTGCGTCGTCGCCGATACGCGCGAGGCGCTCACGCTGCGCGAGTCGCACTTCGGAACGGTGCACTACATCCCGCGCAAGGACGTGAAGATGTCGCTGCTGGAGCGCACGCAGCACGCCACCTACTGCCCCTACAAGGGCGAAGCCAACTACTACAGCATTCCCGCGGGCGGCGAGCGCTCGGTGAATGCAGTGTGGACCTACGAAGCGCCGTACGACTCGGTCTCGCAGATCAAGGACCACGTGGCCTTTTATCCCGACCGCGTGGGGCCGATCGAAGAACGCATCGTCTAGCCTCCGCTCACTGAGTCGACAAACAAAAAGCCGGGCCCCGCTTTCGCAGGGCCCGGCTTTTGTACGTTCGCTCGCCAATGACGGCGAGGAAGGCGAGCTGCCGTGGATTACAGCGGCAGTGCGTCGCCGCGAGCGGCGGCGCGGGCTGCGGCACGCACCGTGGCGCGGTCCACACCGCTGGCCAGCACCGGGGCGACACGCGACGAGGCGCCTTCGGCATACGGGTTCTCGCTGCGTGCAGCAACAGCGGCTTCGGCACGGACGGCGGCGCGGCTGGTCGAGGAGACGAACACTTGTGCAGGGCCCGCATTGGCGCCGGTGGCGTACGGGTTCGCGCTGCGAGCGGCAATCACGGCCTGGCTGGCGACATCGGCGCGGCTGACGGTGGAGTTCACTTGCTGCACGCCTTCGTAGGTTTCAGCGTGGGCGGCGCCGGCGACGGCCATCAGGGCAACAGCAACGGCGGAGAGGAGCTTGGAGGCATTCATTTCGATTTCCTTCAGTTCAGTTCAAGTTCAAGTTCTTGCTTGGTTGATTTCGAACCGGTCTTGGGTGGGTCACCGTCCCTCCGGGGGCGGCCACCTCGCTCGGGGCCCTGTTCACTCGGATCAATCAACTGTGTGGCTGGTCCGTGAGATGAATTGTGCGCCGCCATCTAAGTAAAAACCCTCGGCAAAAGGAACCGCGGTGTTCACAACTGGGAAACAATCGTGGCCTCCACGGCCACCATCCCGCTTCATCCCCAGGTCAGCGGGTCCAGGTGCAGATAGAAGGCGAGGCGCTCGTCGCCGGGGGTGTGATCGAGGCGGCGGGTTCACCCCTTTGCCCGGCAGCGGTTCTGCCTCGCCGCGTTCAAGGCGGCAGCAACAGCGGCCCGCAGTTCTCGTCCGCCACGAACACCGCCACCAGCTTCGCGGGCTTCACCGGATCGGGGTTCTCCGCGAAGACATGCAGCGTGCCCGGCGGCTCGAAGAAGGTCTCGCCGGTCTTGTACGTGCCGACCGGTCCGCCGCCCAGTTGCGAGCGGATCGTGCCGCCCAGGATGATCGCCGTCACCGAGCCCGGATGCCGATGCGCCGGCGAAAAAGCGAGCGGTGGAAAGTCGACGATGACCGTGGTCACCGACTTGCCAGGCACATTCGGCAGCGCTTCGCACGAGATCACCTTCGTCGAGGTCGCGGGCCGTGCCGCCTCGCCCGAACCCGCGGGCGCCGGGGCGGACGAGAACATCGGCCGGCTCACCGCACTGCACACGTCGTCCAGCCATTGCACGGCGTCCTGCTTGCTGCCGTGCGGCATCAATGCCCAGCCCGCTGCCAGCATCACGGACAACGCGGCAACGCCGGCCCCGACCTGGCTGCGATGAAGAGGTCGCGCCGCCTTCATGCCGCCAGCCCCTTGGGCAGCCGCAGCGATGCATACCAGCCCAGTTCGCGCTTGGCCTTCTCGCTGCTGACCTCGGCGTTGTCTTCGGCGATGTTGAAAACGCCGCCCTGCGCATGCCGCAGCGCCATCACCGCTGCCCAGGCCGCAGCCTCCACATGGACCGGGCTCGCGCCCTTGGAAACGGCCGTCGACGTGCCCGGCCCGTAGATCTGTCCGTAGCGCAGCACCGTGGCCTTGACGCCGACGGCGCCCAGCACGCTGCGCTCCAGCGCCGCCACGCCGCCCACGCTCACGCGGCGGATGCCGTCGGCCTCGAGGTCGAGCGGATCGTCTTCAACGTGCGGCTTCTGCCCCGGCGCATAAGCCCAGGCGATGCTCTGCGCGACCAGCCGTCGGCTGCCCGCCGCCAGTGCCGCCGCCACGAGGTTGCGCGTGCCTTCGGTGCGCACGCGGGCGTTGCGATGCGCCGCTTCGGTCATCAGCTTCGGATCGAGATCGGCCGGCAAGTCGGTGAGCTGGTGGACCACGATCTCGGGCCTGATGCGAATCAGCGCCGCGCGAAGCGCCTCGGCGTCGAACACATCGACGACGACCGGCGTCACGCCACGGGCTTCGAGCGCCTGTGCGCGGTCGGCGCGGCGGGTGCTGCCGTACACGTCGTAGCCGGCCTCGGTCAACAGCGGAACCAGCGCGGTGCCGATGGCACCGGCCGCGCCCGCCACGAATATCTTCTCGCGCATCGCATGTCCCTTTCTTGCTGGAAGTTCTGGTCGATGGCTCGATCCTAGGTTTTCGATGTCCCATCAAAAAGAGGCAAGATTCGTCAGAATGACAAGGCCATGATTCAAGACAAGACCGCTTCCATCGCCCTTCTGGAGATCGACCGCAGCACGCCGACGCCGCTGTACCGGCAGATCTACGCGCGCTTCAGAACCGCCATCGAGCAGGGCGTGCTCCATCCGGGCGACCGCGTGGCCTCCGCGCGCGATCTGGCGAGCGAGCTGGGCGTTTCGCGCGGCACCATCGAGACGGCCTACAACCTGCTCATGGGCGAAGGCTATTTCTCCTCGCAGGGGCAGGCGGGCACGGTGGTCTCTCCCTCGCTGCCTTCGCAACGCCCGGCGCGGCGCGAACGCCGACGGAACGAGACGCCCGCCGATGGCGAAGTGCTCGCCGATGCCGCGCCCCCACCGCCGCTGCAACTGGGCATTCCGGCGCTCGATGCTTTTCCGCGCAAGCTCTGGGCACGCCTGACAGCCCGCCGCGCCAGAGCGACGACAGCCGCCGACATGTTCTACGGCAACCCCTCGGGCTATGCGCCGCTGCGTGCGGCCATCGCGGCCTACCTGCTGGTGTCGCGCGGCGTGTCGTGCAAGCCTTCGCAGGTGTTCGTGACGGGCGGGTATCGCGCGTCGCTCTCGCTCATCGCGCACACGTTGCTCGACAAGGGCGACGCGGTGTGGGTCGAAGACCCCGGCTATCCGCCCACGCAGGAAGTGCTGCGCAGCAAGGGCCTGCGCGCAGTGCCCGTGCCGGTGGACGACGAAGGCATGGTCGTGGCGCGCGGCATGCGCAAGGCGGCCGCCGCGCGAATGGCCATCGTCACGCCGTCGCACCAGGCGCCGCTCGGCGTTTCGATGTCGCTCGCACGCCGGCTGCAGTTGCTCGAATGGGCCTCGCGGAGCAAGGCCTGGATCGTCGAAGACGACTACGACGGTGAATACCGCTACGCCGGCCCGCCGCTGCCCGCGCTCAAGAGCCTCGATGGCCACGACCGCGTGCTGTATGCGGGGAGCTTCTCGAAGGTGCTGTATCCGGGCCTGGCACTGGGCTACGTGGTGGCGCCCGAATCGCTCTCTGCCGCTTTCGCCGAAGCCGCGCGGACCGGCTCCAACGGCAGCCCGCAGATCACGCAGGCTGTCGTCGCGGACTTCATGCGCGGTGGCTATTTCCCGCGTCACCTGAAGAAGATGCGGCTGCTCTACGCGCGGCGGCGCGGCATGCTCGTGGCCGCATTGCTGAAGGCTTTTGGCGACGAGGTGCGCATCGACTTGAAGAGCGGCGGCATGCACCTCATCGCGCGCTTCGACAAGCGCCGCGAGCGCGATACAGAACTCGCCCGCCGCGCGCAGCTCGCGGGCCTCAACTGCCAGCCGCTCTCGACGCGAGGCACGGCGAGCTTTCTCGACGAAGGGCTGCTGATGGGCTTCACCAACATTGGCTCGGCTGCAGAGGCGAAGCAGCTTGCGACGAAGCTGCGCGCGGCGCTGGTCTCACGCTGAAATACGGGGCGATACGGGCCTCCGTCCATGCGTTGTAGATCGTGAATTTCGCCGCTCAAAGATTGCTCAATTGACACCCGAAGAGCGCCCGTTCGGCGTTCGCCTACGCCACGCATCCGAAGCTGCATTTGTTGGCGCGAATCAAGACTTCGTGATGCGCGCAAAGGCCACATCGCACGCGCTCTTCTCTAAAGTGAATGCCCCTGCCACTCAGGACCCCACCAAGGGAACAAGGAAGGTGCCACACCCGGCGATCCGCATGAATGGATGAATCGCTTCGCCTCGCGGCGAGTTGTCGATGCGAAAGCAACGATGCAAATGCGAGGTATCAAAGGCGACGGCCGGAGTGTTAGAGCACCCCGGCCGTCTAACCAAAGACGTGCTCAATCTTTCGAAGGAACGCACACCAATGGCTACCAAGACTATAGCCCGGCCCCGCACGCCGGTATCCCCCAAAGAGAACGCCCAGGACGCGGCGGACCTCCTCGAAAACGCCCTCACCCAACTCGAATCCCTGCTGTGGATCTGCTACGGAGAAGACATTGACTGGCACACCGGCGAAGGGCCTCGGCATCTGGACAACGTGCTGTGGCTCGCAGCCGATATGGCGCGGAAGGCTGGGGAGTTGTTTCAAGTGAGCGAGGCCGAACGACGGAAGCCGCCCGCAACCGAGAGCTGACGATCGGCGGTGCCGAGGGCTGCGATGGATCGCAGCCTGTCCAGCGAACGAGAGCAGTTCCCGAGCAGAACGTTCCTCGGTAAAGTCACCCGCACGGCCCGACATGGACGCCGACTCTCCCAAACAAACGACACCACTCAACGGAGACCCAAGGCATGGCAATCAAGCGAATGGACAACGTGCTGATCGTTGTCGACGACCTCGAGGCAGTGAAGGCGTTCTTCATCGAACTGGGCCTCGAGCTCGAAGGCCAGACCACAGTCGAAGGACCTTCTGTCGGGCAGCTCATCGGGCTTGGAGATGTCCGCTCCACCATCGCGATGCTGCGCACGCCCGATGGGCAGGGCATCGAGCTCGACAAGTTCCACACGCCGGAGGCCGTGAGGTTCGGGCCTGTGGAGACGCCGATGAACGCCCTGGGCATTCGCCGCGTCATGTTTGCCGTCGAGGGCATCGATGACGTCGTTGCGCGCATGCAGGCACATGGCGCAGAAATCATCGGGCAGATGCAGTACGGGGAGTCGTACCGGCTTGCCTATGTTCGCGGGCCTGAGGGGATCATCGTGGGACTTGCAGAGCAGTTGGGCTGAGGGTCAACGGTCAACCTCCCGCTGCCCGGCAAGACGCTTTGACTCAGCCCGCCTCCTCATCCATCGCAGCAGCACCACGATCCTTGATCCGCGTGACCTGCGACAGCACCGCATCCTCGGCCGTCATGTCCGGCCGCTGCCCCTTGTAGACCGGCTGCTCGAACTTGCCGCCCGCATAGCGGTACAGATAGCGAACCTCGACCAGCGTGCCCACAGCCGGAAGCGCTTCGTTGGGCGGCACGGTCACGTTGCCCATGTCAACCATCGCGCCCGTCTCGTCGCGCAGCCCCACCGCCACCGAGCGCTGCGCGTTCACGCGAATCACCTCGCAGGTCGCGCTCTGGTTGAACTTGAACTTCAGGCTCGTGGTGCTGCGCCCCGCTGCAAACGGCGCGGCGAGCGCCTTGAGCACATAGCCTTCGCCGTGCGCGGCCAGCAATTGCGCGGCGCGCCGGCGCTTGCCTTCGGTGGTGGTTTCGAGATCGAGCACCACCATCCACGGCAGGCGTCCGGCTGCCTTCTGCAGATGGCCGAAGCGTTCGATGAAAGGTGCACCGCGCAGGTCCTCGCCATCGAGTTCCAGCAGATCGAACGCCTTGAAGGCTTCGCCCACATGCTCGCCCGCGATGACGGTGCGGCCCGCCGATGCGGCACCGGTCGCACCGGTCCAGGCCTGCGGAATGTCGACGAAGAGCCCGCGGCGATTGGTGCCACGCACCGTCTCGCCCTCGATCAGCAGGATGCGGTTTTCGCCATCGGCTTTTTCCTGCAGGCCCCAGCCCGCGTCGTCGAAGTAGCGCGCCACTTGCTCCTCGAGGATCAGCGTGGGCAGTTGCGGCAGCTCGCCGCTGATGCGGCCGGCGAGGTCGGTCGAGGTGTAGAGCGCACCCGACTGGTCCGGCGTGTAGCCCTTGGAAGTTTTCTCCTTCACCACCTTTTCGTAGATCTTCAACGCCGCTTCGAAGGCGACCGGGCTGCTGGTCTTGGTGCCGGTAGCGAGCGTGCCGCCGCGGCGGCCGTTGCCGTAGTCGACCACCCAGCCGTCGTCCTTCGGGCGCAGATGGACCTGGTAGACCTTGTCGGAGCCCTGGCCTGTGAAGTAGAGAAAGCTCGATTGAGCGCCCTGCGCATCGGCTGATTTGTCGGCGGACGCGGCAGAGGCTTTCGTCGTGGCCGCGGGCTCCGTCGGCTGCGAGCTCAACGCCGTGAGATCGACCTCCGGCCGCATCGACGCCGCCCCATTCCATCGCACCTCGAACCCCGCCGTGCGGAAGTGTTCGACGATGAGTTCGCCGACGCGCAGCATGTCGGCATCCGCGCCCTTCGGTGCGCCCCAGAAGGCGAGCGACAGCTGGCTCGTTCGCTTCGCTCGGTTCAGATCCTGCCGCGTGTAGAAGCAGAAGCCATGCACGCCGGCCGCCTCGCCGCCGCGCTCGTGAAAGGCCTCGGAGCAATCGGAGAAACCATCGGACTGCGTCTGCCCCGCATCCTGCAGCGCGACGAGCCCGGCCTTCGTCAACGCATCGAACACCTCGTCGATCTTTGCCTTCGCCGCTCGCCATTGCGCGGTCGTCATCTTCACGGGCTCGGGTTCGGGCGGCGGCGGTTCGGGAATCGGCTTGCCCGTGACGCGCGCAAGAAGCTCGACCACTTCTTCCATCATCGCGTTCACCGTCACGTGGTTGCCGTGGCTGTCGCTCACGTCGGCGTTGGCGCCGGCATCCAGGAGCAGTTGCACCGCATCCACCGTCGGCGCAAATTCGGCAGCCAGGTAGAGCGCGGTGCGGCCGTCGGTGCCGGTGTACTCCAGCGGACTGCCGGCTTCGAGCAACAGGCGGAGCACGGCGAGATTCGGTTCGGCCTCGGTCTCGTTGGAGCCCATCGCCGCGCATTGCAGCGCGGTGAAGCCCTGCTTGTTCACCGCGGCCATGTCGGCCCCGGCCTCGATGCATGCACGCACGGTTTGCACATCGGCATCGCGCGCGGCCTCGAAAATCTTCTTCGGATCCATGGCACTCCCTGTGTGTTGGTTTTTTGATTCTGCCGCAGGCACACGGCACGACATCGCGCCACACGGCACTTCACAGGCCGCGCGAACCTCGCTACATTCGACCCCTCGATTCACAACACAGACCGGAGGTGCGCGATGGAAGACACTGCTATTCATGCCCCCACCCCTCTACGGTTTGTTGTCGGGTCGATCATCAAGAACTGCTGCTGACGCGCTTCCTGCGCAGCCTGTGCCCCTGAGGGCATAGCAGCCAGCTGGTTCGATCCTCGCGGCGTTCTGCCGCGACAAACCGCCCGATTCAAACGCCGCCGCTGGCACACATGTGCGTGCCGCGCGCGATCCGTTCATTTTTTCGAATCAAGGCCAACCATGCTTGAAACACGTGCCGCCGATGCGCGGCAGTTTTCGATTTCCGTTTTTGATCCGCAGCAGGCGTCCGCCCAGCAGTGGGCGAAATTCCTCGTCTACTGGCGCCTCCGCAACGAGGAAGACTTTCCGGGCGAGCCCGTGCCGAGCGACGCCCACATCGAACAGAACATGCGACAGCACATACCGCTCTACGCCGTGCATCGCATCCAGGTGCGGGACGCAGAGGGCGACATCGCGGGCAACCTCAACATGGGCGTTCGCCGCGAAGGCACGCCCGACTACGAGGCCCATGCGCCCTTCGTCAACATCACAGGCGGCGTGCGGCAAATCCGCAGGCGCCAGGGTGTCGGCAGCCTCTTGCTGCGCGAGCTGCTTGCGTTGATGGATGCGCAAGGCAAGACCACCGCCACCTTCAACGTTCACCTTCCCGAGAGCCACGCATTCCTTGCCGCCATCGGTGCGCTCGAAAAGCACCGCAGCATGGAAAACCGCATGGCCTTCGCCGGCCTCGACGACGAAGCACTTGCTCGTTGGCGCGCCGAAGCCCTCGCGCCCGCGCACGGGCTGCGCCTGGAAATCCACGCAGGCCGCGTGCCCTTCGAGCGCCTTGCCACGCTGGTGGCGCCGCTCTCGGCACTGCTCGAAGACGCGCCCACCACCGGTCTCTCGCGCCCGCCCATGCGCTTCGAGCTCGAAGACTTCCGCGCCTGGTATGCCGAAATCGATCGCCGCGGCGGCGAGCACTTTCTCGTGCTGCTGCTCGATGGCGACGAGGTGGCCGCGGTGTGCGACGCGAGCTGGAACCAGCTCTACCCCGACCGCATGTTCCAGCGGCTCACGGGCGTGGCCCGCAGCTGGCGAGGCAAGGGCCTGGCCAAGGGCGTGAAGGCGTTGATGCTGCAACTGGTGCGGGAGCGCCACCCCGAGGTGGTGATGGCCGTCACGCAGAACGCGGAAGTCAACGCACCGATGCTTGCCATCAACCGGCAGCTCGGCTTCGTCCCGCACAGGCATGATGGGGCCTACCAGATCGGCACGGAAAGCCTGAGAGCCTTCCTCTCGACCCGTTCGCCGGCTTCCCGGGAGGCACGCGCTTGAAGACACCCCAAAGACTGCAGACCCTCGTGGACGAGGGCCTGATCGACACCGTCGTACGCCAGCTCATGAGCGGCAAGGAAGCCATGGTCTACGTCGTGCGCTGCGGCGAGGAAACACGCTGCGCCAAGGTCTACAAGGAGGCCGACAAGCGCAGCTTCCGCCAGGCCGTCGACTACACCGAGAACCGCCGCGTGAAGAACACGCGCGAGGCCCGCGCCATGGCCAAGGGCACGAAGTTCGGCCGCCAGGTGACCGAGGCCATCTGGCAGAGCGCCGAGGTCGATGCGCTCTACCGCCTGGCCGCGGCCGGCGTGCGGGTGCCGACGCCGCACAACTTCCTGGAAGGCGTGCTGCTGATGGACCTGGTGACCGACGCCAACGGCGACGCCGCCCCGCGCCTGAACGACGTGGCCTTCTCGCCCGAAGACGCCCTGCTGCACCACGCGAGTCTTTTGCGCGAAGTGATGCGCATGCTGTGCGCGGGCGTGGTGCACGGTGACCTCTCGGAGTTCAATGTGCTGCTGGCCGAAGACGGCCCGGTGATCATCGACCTGCCGCAGGCCGTGGACGCCGCCGGCAACAACCACGCCAAGCGCATGCTGCTGCGCGACGTGGAGAACCTGCGCAACTTCTTCGGCCAGTACGCGCCCGCGCTGCTGAAGACGCACTACGGCGACGAGATCTGGCAGCTTTACGAGCGCGGCCTGCTGCGGCCCGAGACCGAACTCACGGGCACCTTCGTGCGCGAGACCGGCCCCGTCGATCTGAGCAACGTGCTGCGCGAGGTGGACGATGCGCGCGCGGAAGAGGCGGCGCGGCTCTTGCGCATGCAGACGCCGCGACAATAGCGGGCTGCTCACGCCCGCTTCGATGACCTCCAACGCCCTGCTCCAGCGCCAGCCGCTTTTCTTCAACGCCACCACCGCCGTCCGCCAGATCGCCAGGGCCGCGGCCTTCGTGGCGCTCGGGGTTGGCTCGGCAGCGCATGCGGCCAGCATCCGCCTGGAGGACGACCGCGGCACCACGCTCGAACTGCAGGCGCCGGCCAGGCGCATCGTGTCGCTGATGCCCTCGCTCACCGAGACGGCCTGCGCGCTCGATGCGTGCGACCGGCTGGTCGGTGTCGATCGCCACGCCAACTGGCCGGTGTCGGTGAAGAAGCTGCCGCAGGTCGGCGGCATGGACGACGCGAACATCGAGCGCATCGTCGCGCTCAAGCCCGACCTCGTGCTGGTGCGCCCACGCAGCCGCGTCGCCGAGCCGCTGGAGCGCCTCGGCATCAAGGTGCTGGCGCTGGATGCCAAGACCCACGCCGACATGCGGCGGGTGATGGAAACCGTGGCGCGCGCCACCGGCAAGCCCGGCGCGGGCGAGGCGGTCTGGCGAACGCTCGACGCACGGCTCAACGCCGCGCGGGCCCGCGTGCCGCTCGGCTGGCAGGGGCGGCGCGTCTATTTCGAGGTGCACGGCGGCATGGCGGCGGCGAGCGAAAGCTCGTTCATCGGCGAGACGCTCGCGCGCCTGGGCCTCGCCAACGCGGTGCCGGGCACGCTCGGTCCGTTCCCGAAGATGAGCCCCGAATTCGTGGTGCGCGCCGATCCGGACGTGCTGATGGTCTCGGCGCTCGGCGAGATTTCCGCGATGGCTTCGCGGCCCGGCTGGTCGGCCATGAGCGCCATCCAGCGCGGGCGCGTCTGCAGCTTCGCCTCCGCGCGCTTCGACCTGATGATGCGGCCCGGCCCGCGGCTGGACGAAGCGGCCGACGCCATCGTGAACTGCCTCGCCTCGCTGGGCAATCCGCCGCGCTGAGCGCTTCGACCTCCGCACGATTCATGACCATGACAACTACGCCATCCGCCTCGGACTTCGCGCACGGCGAACTCACGGCGCTCTGGAACCGGGCCTATGAGGGCTACTTCGTGCCCGTCCACTTCGACGAGCCGCTTTTCGCACGGCACCTGCGGCGCGCGGTGGTCGACCTGACGCTGTCGCGGGTGATCGCGGTCGATGGCGTGCCCTGCGGCATCTCGCTAACCGGGCGTCGCGGCGAGCGCGCGTACCTCGCCGGCTTCGGCATCGCGGACACGCACCGCCGCCGCGGACTGGCGCGGCAGCTCATCGACGCGCAGGTCGAGGCCTGGTCGAAGGCGGGGCTGCAGCGCGTCTTTCTCGAAGTCATCGCGCAGAACCCGGCGCGCACGCTGTACGGCCAGGCGGGCTTCGATGAACTCAGAACGCTCGACGTGCTGGAAGGAAGCTTCGAGGCGCAGAGCACCGTCACGGCGAAGACGCTCGACCACGCCGACCTCGCGGCCGTGCATACGGCTTGCGCAACGGTCTCCCACCCCACATGGCGCCGTGAGCTGCCGACCGTGCTGGACGCCATCGACAACGAGGCCGCCATCGCACTCGGCGTGACGCGCGGCGCTGCGGTCGTCGCCTACGTCGTCATTCCGTCCACCGGCAACACGCTGCCCGACGCAACGGCCATCGACGAAGCCGCGGCCCACGAGCTGCTCGATGCGCTCGCCACCACCCGCCCCGGCACGCGCTGGCGGCTGGTCGACGAGCCCACCGGCAGCCCACTCTTCAATGCAGCCACTGCGCGCGGCGCAACGGCTGTCATCCGCCAGATCGAAATGGCGTTGACCATTCACCGACCCGTCAACGCCCGGCCCTCCCCATGAAATCCCGTCAAAAGCAGCCCACCTCTTCCACCCCGTTCATCCGCGTCGGCCCGAGCGGCATCCACGGCCTGGGCGCCTTTGCGACCCGCGACCTGCCGGCGGAGGCGTTTCTAGGCCTCTACGAAGGCCGCCGCTACACGAAAGAGGAAATCGCCGCCAGGGCCTGGGACGACCAGCTCACCTACCTGTTCACGCTGTCGAACAACGAGACCATCGACGGCGCCAAGGGTGGCAACGGCACCCGGCACCTGAACCACGCCTGCGAGCCGAACTGCGAGGCCGTCGAGGAGTACGACGAAGCCGGCGAGATGGTGCTGAAGTTCCAGACGCTCGTGCCGGTGAACGCGGGCGACGAGTTGTTCATCGACTACTCACTGACGGCCGACGACGGCTCGCCGCCATCGAAGTACCCCTGCCATTGCGGCTCGCCGAACTGCCGCGGGACGATGCTGGCCCCCGTGGACGACACAGAGGAAAAAGACGTCGCGACCGACGCAGCGCCCGCCAAGCCATCGCCGTTCAGCGACCTGCCGTGGTGAGCTGACAGAAGTCGCCTTCAGTGCGACTCGGCCTTCAGGCCGCGCAGTTGCTCCTCGGCCCGCTCCAGCTCCGCGCGAAGCGTGCGGATTTCCTGCTCCAGTTTCTCGATGCGCGCCGCGCGACCCTGCGCGGGCGCAAGCGCCACGCAGCGCGTCTGGAGTGCGGCCAGTTCCTCGCCGAGTTCACGCCGGCGCAGCATCTGGCCGCGGGAGCGGGCGAGCGCCATGTCGCGCTCGAGCACCGCTTCCTGCGCCTTGCAATCGGCCGCATCCACCGGCTCGGGCGGCGGCGTCTGTGCGAAGGCGGGCATGGTCAGGGCCCATGCAAGGGCGAGGAAGCAGGATTTGAAGCGCATGCCGCGAAGGTACCCCGAAACACCGCGTGTCGGGGCGCCCAGCCCTATGCCATGCAGGCCGAAGAATGCCGTGAACGCCTGCGATTCACGCAGGGCGCCCTGGAGCAGGAAGGTAGCGCGCCTGCCAACGTGCTGCGAGCTGCTGCGCACGGTGCAGCGGCACGCGCGCCGCTTCGAAATCGACCACGCAGGCAAAGTCGGCCGCTTCGGGCCGCATCGGGCGCTCGCTGCTGCGGCCATCGGTGAGCAGCCACAGCCAGCGCTGGCGTGCCGCGCTGTGTGCGAGCACCTGGTCGGCGCGCTGCACGCCGAGCGCGAGCGGCGTGCCACCGCCGGCGGCGATGGGCGCGATCCAGTCGTCGTTCCAGGCGCTGGCGCGGCGCGGCGGCAGGCGCAGTTCGACCACCTCGCCGGCAAAGCACAGCAGTGCCACATGGTCGCGCCGCTGGTAGGCCTCTTCCATCAACGACAGCAGCAGGCCCTTGGCGCGCGCGAGGTTGCCGTCGTTGCGCATCGAGGCGGAGCAGTCGAGCAAAAAGCAGTGCAATGCGCCGCTGCGGGCCTGCAGCGGACGGCGGCGCAGGTGATCTGCGCGGAGCGTATCGGCGCCGCGGTTCGCCAGCGTACGCGGCCAGTCGAGTGCGGCACCCGGTGATGCGGCACCGTGCCACGCGTCCCTTTGCCGGCCCTGCCTCCAGTCGCCCTGGCGTGCGCCAGCGGGTGCGGCGTCCCGGAGGCTCAGGCTTTTTTTGGGACGGCCTGCTGCGCGGTTTGCGAAGGGATCAGCGGGCGCAGCGGCTTGACGCGCTCGATGCCGACGGGCTCGGGCGGCATGGCGCCCCAGTCCTGGTCGCCTGCGTTGTTCTGGCCGGTGCCGCTTGAGTTCGGCGCACGCTGGGTGTTCCGGGTCGCGGGGGCAGATGCCGATGCCGCGCCTTCGGCTTCCGGCTTGCGACGATGCAGCAGCACGGCTTCGGCCACGCGCTGCACGTGATCGGCGGTGATGGCCGCCGCGCCCTCCCAGGCCGCGAGCGCGCGCGCCGAGCGCAGCATCACCAGATCGGCGCGCAAGCCGTCGACCTGCGCCGCGATGCACAGCGCGCCGACGGCTTGATGCACGTCGTCGCCGTAGGGCAGCGCGGATGCATCCGCGACGATGGCACGCGCCTTGACGAGCGCAGCCGCAAGCGCGGCTTCCGCGTCTGCATGCTTCGCGCGAAAGCCCTGCGGATCGACATCGAACGCGAGCCGTGCACGCACGATGCCTTGCCGCTCAGCTGCGTCCTCGATGTTGCGCAACTGCACGCACAGCCCGAAGCGGTCGAGCAGTTGCGGGCGCAGCGTGCCCTCCTCCGGGTTCATGGTGCCGACCAGCACGAAGCGCGCCGCATGCCGGTGCGAGATGCCGTCGCGCTCGACCACGTTGACGCCGCTCGCCGCCGCGTCGAGCAGCGAATCGATCAGCGCATCGGGCAGCAGGTTGATTTCGTCCACATACAGCACGCCGCCGTTCGCGCGCGCCAGCAGGCCGGGCGCGAACTTGAGTTCATGGCCTGCGAGCGCCTGCCCGAGATCGAGCGTGCCCACGAGGCTTTCGAGGCTCGCCCCCAGCGGCAGCGTGACGAAGGGCGCGCCCGGCAGCAGTTCGGCCAGCGCACGCGCCGCCGTGGTCTTGGCCGTGCCGCGCGGGCCTTCGATCAGCACGCCGCCGAGGCCGGGGTCGACCGCGGCCAGCAGCAGCGCCTGCCGCAGGTGCGGTTGACCTGCGATCGCGGAAAAAGGAAAAGGCACCGGCATCGAGGCGGCAGTGGTCATCGGAGGGTTCCTTCCATCTGCTGCTCGTGGTCGAGCAGCAGGTTTTCGAGTTGGGTCTGGTAGTCGCCGGGCGATTCCCACAGGCCGCGCTGCATGGCTTCGAGCAAACGGCTCAGCATGTCGTGCAGCGCGCGCGGATTGTGTTGGTTCACGAAATCGCGGGTGTCGGCGTCGAGCACATAGGCATCGGCCACCATCGCGTACTGGTGGTCGCCGACCACGCGCGCGGTGGCGTCGAAGCCGAAGAGGTAGTCCACCGTCGCCGCCATCTCGAAGGCGCCCTTGTAGCCGTGGCGCTTGACGCCGTCGATCCACTTCGGGTTGACCACGCGCGCGCGGATCACGCGGCTGATTTCTTCCTTCAGCGTGCGCACGCGCGGCGCCTGCGGGTTGCCGTGGTCGCCGTGGTACATCGCCGGCTGCCGGCCGCTCAGGTGGCGCACGGCGGCGGCCATGCCGCCCTGGAACTGGTAGTAGTCGTTGGAGTCGAGCAGGTCGTGCTCGCGGCTGTCCTGGTTCTGCAGGACGACGTTCATCGTGCGCAGGCGCCGCACCAGCGCATCGGTTGCGGGCACGCCGTCGCTGCCCTGCCCGTAGGCGTGTGCGCTGCCATCGACGTAAGCGTTGGAGAGGTCGTTGTCGGTCTGCCAGTCGCCGTGGTCGAAGAGCGGCTGCAGGCCGGAGCCGTAGCTGCCGGGCGCGGAGCCGAACACGCGCCAGCCGGCCTGGGTGCGCGCGTCTTCGGCGGTCGAACCTTCTGCTTCGAGCGCGGCTGCTTCCCGCAGGATGCGCGCACGGATCGGGTTGCGCTCAGCGTCCTCGTCTTCCTGCGATGCGACGGCCTGCACTGCGGCATCGAACATCTGCACGGCGTTGGGAAAGGCATCGCGAAAAAACCCAGAGATACGCAGTGTCACGTCGATGCGCGGACGCCCAAGGCCCACCGTGGGCAGCACCTCGAAATCGACCACGCGCTGGCTGCCCGGCGCCCACTTGGGCCGCACGCCGATCAGCGCGAAGGCCTGCGCGAGATCGTCGCCGCCGGTGCGCATGGTGGCCGTGCCCCAGACCGACAGGCCCAGCGCCCCGGGGTAATCGCCGTGCTCCTGCAGATGGCGCTCGACCAGTTGCGCGGCGGACTTGAGGCCGAGCATCCAGGCGGTCGGCGTGGGGATGGCACGCGTATCGACCGCGTAGAAGTTGCGGCCGGTCGGCAGCACGTCGGGGCGGCCGCGCGAAGGCGAACCGCTCGGACCGGGCGGTACGAAGCGGCCCTGCAGTGCGCGCGAAAGCTGATGCAGCTCGTTCGGCCCGCAGGCGTCGAGTGCGGGGGCGAGACTCTGTTCGATGCGGCCCATCACCGCTGCCGTCTGCGGCAGGCCGGCCGGGCAGGCGTTTTCCTCCAGCAAGCGCTGCGCAAGAAGCTCCAGCCGTTCGCGCGTGTCGCCGTGATGCCGCCATGCATCGGTACTTACCGATTGCAGCAGCGCTGGCCGTGCGCCCTGCCACGGCTTGGCCGCATCGATGTCGAGCGGATCGAAGACTTCTCCCGGCAGCAGGTCTTGCGCGAGCGCGCCCAGCAGTCCGGCGTTCGCCCCCGTGCCGTCCGCGGACGGATAGCGCGCGAGCGCGAGCAGCGTGTCGCGCCGCAGCCGCGCCCCCGGCGAGGCGCCGAAAACATGCAGCCCGTCGCGGATCTGTGTTTCCTTGAGCTCGCACAGGTACGCATCGACACGCGCCAGCACCGCGTCGTCTTCCGCGCCCGGCATGCCCAGTTCCTCGACCAGATGCTGCGCCCGCACGGCCGCGAGGATCTGCGCGCGCAGCACCTTCGCACGCCGCGCATCGACCAGCAGCGCGTCGTAGTACTCGTCGACCTGGCGCTCCAGGTCCTGCAGCGGGCCGTGGTTCTCGGCGCGCGTGAGCGGCGGCATCAGGTGATCGACGATCACCGCCTGCGTGCGGCGCTTGGCCTGCGCGCCCTCGCCCGGGTCGTTGACGATGAACGGGTACACGTTGGGCAGCGGCCCGAGGATCGCATCGGGCCAGCAGGTCTGCGCAAGCGCGATGCTCTTGCCCGGCAGCCATTCGAGGTTGCCGTGCTTGCCGACATGAACGACCGCGTCGATGGCGAACACATCGCGCAGCCAGAAATAGAAAGCGAGGTAGCTGTGCGGCGGCACGAGTTCGGCGTCGTGGTAGCTCGCGTAGTCCGCGGCGCCCAGCGTGCCGAGTGCGCGCGCGGGCTGGATGCCGACGAACACGCGGCCCAGCCGCAGCCCGGCGATCATGAAGCGGTCTTGCCGCAGCATCGGGTCCTGCTCGGGCGTGCCCCAGCGTGCGTCGATGGCGACAGCCATGCCCTCGGGCAAGGCCGCGAGCCGCGCGCGGTAGTCGGCGAGCGCGTAGCTTTGCCACGCGGGGCGCGCAGACCATTGGGCGGGATCGTTCGCGATGCCCTCCTGCAGCTTCTGCATCAGCGCATCGCCATCGGTGGGGATGGCGTCGCCGAGCACGTAGCCCTCGGCTTGCATCGCGCGAAGGATCGCGATCACCGAGGCCGGCGTGTCGAGCCCCACGCCGCTGCCGATGCGGCCTTCGCTGCCCGGATAGTTCGCAAGGATCAGCGCGATGCGCTTGTCGGCCACTGGCAGGCTGCGCAGGCGACACCAGCGCCGCGCCAACTCCGCCACGAACGCGATGCGATCCGGCTCGGGCTGGTAGCTCACCACTTCCGTCTGCGTCAGCTCACAGCGATGCGAGAGCCCCTTGAAACTCACGGCGCGCGTGATGATGCGGCCGTCCATCTCGGGCAAGGCGATCTGCATCGCGATGTCGCGTGGGCGCAGGCCCTGGCTGTCGGCCAGCCAGTCTTCGCGATTGCCGCCGCTCACGATCACCTGCAGCACTGGCGCATCGCCGGCCAGCGCGATGGCTTCGCCTGTGTGGTCCTGCGCGCCCTGCCCCAACGCGGCGAAGGCGGTGGTGTTGAGCACGAGCTGCACGTCGTGCTCGCTGCAGAGGCCCCGAAATGCGGAGAGGCACAGCGGGTCTTTCAGCGAATCGAGCGCGACCGGCAGCGGGTTCAGTCCTTCAGCATGCAGCACGGCCGCGAGCGCATCGAAAGCTGCCGTATTGCCCGACAGCAAGTGAGATCGATAGAACACCACCGCCACCACCGGCGCATCCGCATGCCATCCGGCGCGCAGGTCGTCGATGCCGGCCACGGTGTGCGCCGCGTCGATGCCGCGCGGCACGTGCAGCGCGACCTGCGGCAGGCTGCGCGGCGGCAGCGGCGCCTCGCCGTGGCCGAGGCCATGGAAGGCCACCGCGCGCAGGAACTGCATCGCATTGCCCCCACCGCCCGCGCGCATGTACTGCCAGAGCTGGCGGCCGACCGCACGCGGCACCGTGCCGCGCGCGAGCAGGTCTTCGTCTTCCTGCAGGTCGCCCGAGAACATCGCGAGCTGCTGGCCCTTGCGCTTGGCCAGCTTCTCCAGTTGCTGCAACCCGTAGGCCCAGGCCGATTCGGCACCGAGGTGATCGACCACCACCACGCGCGCATGCTGCAGCACCTCGTCGACATACAGGTCGAGCGACGCAGGCTGGCGCAGGTACATGAGGTTGGCCAGCCGCAGCGACGGATAGCCGGGGTCGGTGACCGCCAGCGCCGTGCGCGCGGCGGCGAGCAGCGCGAGCGTGGTGTCGGCGGAACTGAGCACCACGATGTCGCCCGGCGTCTGGTCGAGCCGGGTGACGACGCTGTCGTCTTCGACGAAGCGTCCGGGCTGGGTGCTCAGCAGGTGCATGCGGTCAGGCGAGAACGGCAGCCACGCCTTCGAGCGCCTTGCGCAGCGCGCCTTCGTCGAGGTCTTCGCCGATGAACACAAGGCGCGTGCGCTGCGCCTCGTCGTCGCGCCAGCGGCGGTCGAAGTGGTGGTCGAAGCGGCGGCCCACGCCTTGCACCAGGAGGCGCATCGGCTTGCCCGGAATCGCGACGAAGCCCTTCACGCGGTAGATGGTGTGCTGCTCGACCAGCGCCGCGAGCGCGGCCAGGAGAGCGTCGCGGTCCACCGGCGGCAGGTCGATCACCAGCGAGTCGAACTCGTCGTGGTCGTGGTCTTCCTCGTGGTCGTGGTGGCTCTCGCGCAGATGGATCGTGGTTTCGGCCGCGCGGCCCTGGCCCAGCAGCAGCGCGAGCGGCAGCTTGCCTTCGGTGGCGGCGACGATCTTCACTTCGGGCGGCAGCTCTTCGCGCACCAGCGCCTCGACCTGCGCGCGCGTGGCGTCGTCCATCAGGTCGGTCTTGTTGAGCACCACGAGGTCGGCGGCCGAGAGCTGGTCTTCGAAGAGCTCGTGCAGCGGCGATTCGTGATCGAGGTTGGGGTCGGCGCGGCGCGCCTCGTCGACGGCTTCGGGGTTCGCGGCGAACTGGCCCGAGGCGGCCGCCGGGCCGTCGACCACGGTGACCACCGAATCGACGGTGAAGATGTTCGCGATGTCCGGCCACTGGAAGGCCTGCACCAACGGCTTGGGCAGCGCGAGGCCCGAGGTCTCGATGATCACCGCGTCGATGTCGCCGCGGCGCTCGGCCAGCTGCAGCATCACGGGCAAGAACTCTTCCTGCACGGTGCAGCAGACGCAGCCGTTGGCCAGCTCGTACAGCGCGCCTTCACGCTCGTTGCCTTCGTCGTCGCAGCCGATGCCGCAGCCGCGAAGGATTTCGCCATCGATGCCGAGCTCGCCGAACTCGTTGACGATCACCGCGATGCGGCGGCCTTCGGCATTGCCGAGGATGTGGCGCAGCAGCGTGGTCTTGCCGCTGCCGAGGAAGCCCGTGACGATGGTGACGGGGATCTTGGCGTTGCTGGGGGTCATGGAGAAATTCTTTCAGGCGCCGATGGGCGCGGGAATGGGATGCTGAAAAGGCGGGCACGCGGCAACGCCCCCGAGGCCTGCTCGAGGGCGCCGCGACAGGCGGAAATCAGACGCCGCCGTACAGGCGGCGCTCGACGAAGACCGTGCCCTGCAGACGGCGCCAGCCCTTGGCGGCAGCCAGCACGCCCAGGTCGACCAGCGGCTCGACCAGCACGACGGTCATGTAGGCGGCGCCGAAGCTGGCGATCTGGCTCAGGTTCTCGAGGCCCGTGCCGCGTCCGTAGAGCGCCCAGAAGCCGACCCAGACCACGATGCCGCCCTGGTAGGCCACCGACAGCTTGAAGGCCTGCTGGTAGCTCAGGTCCACATAGGCCACGTTCTTGGGAATGATCCGCTGCGCCAGCGCGGCCGTCGCGAACAGCGGCACCAGCAAGGTGGTGACGTTCATGCCGAACTGCGGAATGTCCTGCGGTTCGAAGAACAGGCCCTGGATGAGCAGCCCGCCCGCCAGGCCGATGGCCGCGGGCGCCAGCCCGAACACCAGCAGCAGCGTCGTGCCGAGGATCAGGTGCACCTCGGAAACGCCCACCGGATGATGCGGCAGCACTTCGAAGAAGCAGAACACCAGCGCCACGGCAATCGCCGAGCGCAGCGCCAGGGCGGCAATGCCATCCTTCATGACGGTGTCGAAGGCGACCTTGCCCGTGTAGGCCAGCGCGGCGGCGGCTGTCGCGTAGCTGAGGAAAATCTTGGATCCGTCGACTAGACCTGGTTCGATGTGCATCGAGCACCTCCTGTAGTGCACCGCAGTGCGAAAGTTGATTGTTGGTGGATGGGGTGGATCATGCAAGCGCCGTCATGAACGCTGGAGCGCGCGCGGCGCTGCCGGCACGGCCGACGCCTTGGATTTGGGCCGCAGTCGCCGCCAGCCGATCACCACCCCGCTCGCCGAGGCGACGGCGCCGATGATCGACAGCAGCCAGACGACGATGTCCCAGGCGGGGCGGTATTGGATGAGCCACGGAAAGTCCAGGCTGTGCGCCGCGTTGAAGAGCCAGCGATTCAGCCGCGTGTTGCGGTTGCTGCTGCCCGCGACCTGTCCGCTCGCCGGGTCGATGTAGACCCAGCTGTGCGCGGCGTCGCCGAATTTGATGCGCCACACGGGCACGATGCGGTCGCGGTGGTGGCCGTACCAGTGGAAATCTTCGCGCGTCAGCAGGGTGGCCTCGGCGATGGGAGCGCCGGGGCGCAGGCGGGCGGCGGCGCGCACGATGTCGTCGCGGCCGATGGCGGCGGGCGCGCCGGTGGCGGCATCGACCACACGCGTGCGCGCCCGTGCGTCGCGCAATTGCCAGAACGGCTTGCCGTCGAACCACAGCAGGAGCGCCTCGCGCGGTGCGTCTGCGTCCGCCACGGCCTGCGCCGCCAGCGGCCAGGAAACCGGTGACGCGTCCTCGCCGGTATAGCGCGCCATCGCGGCCGCATCGACCGGGCTGCGCTCGAACCAGCCGTTCGGGTTCATCGACAGCCAGCCGCTCACGATCCAGGTCAGCACGAAGAAACCACCGATCAGCCCGGCGATGTGGTGCCAGGCCATCCAGCCCGTGTAGGGCGTGACGGCGCCGTTGCGAAAGCGCCGGCGCAGGCGAACGCGCAGGATGCCGATCACGATGCCCGTGACGGCAGAGACGATGCAGGCGGCCGACAGCCACACCACCACGTCGTGCCACAGCGGCGGATCGGCGCGAATCGGGGTGAAGTAGATCCAGTGCGGTACCGAGCCGAGCCAGTTCCAGAAGCGCTCGGAGCGCGTGGTGTCGCGCACCACCTCGCCGGTGCGCGAGGACACGTAGAGCTCGGTGCCGGCCGCGTCGCCAAGCGCGATGCGGTGCAGCGGGCGAAGCGGGTTCAGGCCCTGCGGCACGGTCCACTGGTCGCGGTCCAGCGTCTCGGCCCAATGCGCGCCGCGCTGGCCCGAGAAAGCGCGCGCGATGGCTTCGGCGCGCGCAGCGTCGACCGACCCCAGCAGTTGTCCATCACGGGCCGATACGGCAAAGCGCTCGCCGCGCGCATCGACGATGCGCCACACCGGGCCGGCATCGGGCGCGTCCTGCTGCATCTCCAGCGCGATGCGCCGCGGCAGCTCTCCGCGCGCGGTGGCCGGCAAGGCATCGAGCGCCGCCGACGGTGCGACGACCGCCTGCTCGAACTTCAGCGGCGCCAGGCCCGCGAGCCGTTCCTGCTCGGTGAGCGAGGGATAGCCCACGTACATCATCACCACGCCGGTGACGAACCACATCACGAACAGCAGGCAGCCGCCGATGCCCAGCCACCGGTGCGTCCAGTAGAGCCAGTGGCGAATCCGCGGCCAGGCGCGGCGCCAGATGCCTTGGTGGTGCGGCTTGGTGGGGGACATGGGCGCTCGGGTACTCAGAACTTCACCAGCGCCGAGACTTCGAACGAGCGCGGCCGGCCCAGCAGCCACTGGTCGCCGCCGTTCGAGAACGACACGGGGTACCTGCGATCGCCGAGGTTGAAGGCACGCAGCGCGAGCTTCAGCGATGGGCTGGCCTGCCAGCTGACCGAAGCATCGGCCACGGTGTAGGAGCCGATCTTGCGCGTGTTGGCATCGTCTACCTGGCGCGAACCGACGTAGCGCAGGCCCAGTCCGGCCTCCCATTGCGGCAGGAAGCGCCAGTTGAGCCAGACATTGGCCGAGGCCTCGGGCACTTCTTTGGGCGTATTGCCCGCACGAGAGATCAGCTTGTTGCCGACGCGCTCGTTGAAGTCGTCATACCGCGCGCGCAGCCTGGCGGCGTTGGCTTCCAAGCGCAGCGTGGACGTCAGCAAGAGGTCCAGCGTGGCCTCGATGCCCTGCGACGACTGCTGGCCGATCTGCTGCGAGACCGTCGGGTCGCTCGCATCGCGCGACAGCAGCTTGCGCTTCTCGATCTTGTAGGCGGCAATCGACCACGCGCCGCGATTGTCGGCAAGCTGGCGCTTGTAGCCCACCTCGACCTGGCGGCCGGTGGCGAGGTCGAACTGCGACTGCGAGGTCGAGGTGGTGAGCAGCGAACCCAACGGATCGGCGGCGCGCGCGATCTGCCCGTAGAACGACTGCGTTGCATCGGGCGCATACACAACGCCCACGCGGCCGGTGCCGTAGACGAAGGTGCGTTCGAAGTTGTTGACCGGCCGGGTCAGGTCGACGCGGCTGACCCTGGCATGGTCCCAGCGCAGGCCCGCCACCACCGACCACCGGTCGTTGATCGCGAGCCGGTCTTCGGCGAAGAAGGCATAGGTGCGGGCTTGCGCGCGGTAGCGCGGCAGGTAGGGCTGGGGTGACTCGTAGCGGCCCGGCGCGAAGAAGAACGGGTCCACCTCCGAGTAGCCGCCATAGGGCGTGTCGCTCGATCCGAGGAAGTCGATGCGGTTGACGTCGAAACCCGCGAGCACCTGGTTGGCCATGCCGAAGAGCTCGTGGCGCCAGGCGATGTCGCTGCGGTTGCCGACCTGTTCCTGGTGGTGGCCGATCTCCAGGTAGTCGTCGCGGCCGACGAGGCCCGAATCGGGCATGTAGCCATAGACCTCGCTGTCGCGCCAGTGGCGCTTCGTCTCGAGGCGGTAGAGCTGGTTGCGCACGGTGACGGCGCTGCTGGGCGTCCAGACCGCGTCGAGGCGGGTCCAGCTGTCGCGGTACTTGAGCTTGGCGTCGTCGAGGTTGTAGTTCTGGCTCAGGGTGCGACTGTCGAGCCGGCCGTTGATCAGCGGCACGCCGAAGTAGCGCTCGGGCGACTGGCGGCCCTCGTCGTGCGAGAGCGTGATGTTCAGCTCGGGCGAAACATCGAGCCGCACCGCCGCGCCAATGGCCAGGCTCTCGGATTCGCCGCGCGCCATGAAGCCGTTGGAATGCCGATGGCTCACGTCGAGCCGGTACGAGAGGCGGTCGTTGATGGCGCCGCCGCTGCCGAAGGCGATCTGGCGCGTGGCGTCCGATCCGAAGGAGACCAGCGCCTCGTTCTCGATGGGGCCGCGCGTGGGTTTCTTGGGCACGGTGTTGATCGCGCCGCCGATGGCGCCGTCGCCGTACATCACCGAGGCCGCACCGCGCAGCACTTCGATGCGGTCGATGGACCAGGTGTCGAACGGAAAGGTCACGGTGCCCGCGCCCACGTAGAGGCGCGTGCCGTCGAAGAGCTGCATCACCGAGCTGTGGCCCGAGAAGCCGCGCGCCGCCATCGACGTGCCGCCATTGCCGGGGCTGGAATCGGCGGTGATGCCGGTGGCGCGGGTGACGGCGTCGATCACGGAGGCGTCGCCGCGTGCGCGAATCGTGTCGCCGGTCAGCACCTCGATGCTCGCAGGCGTTTCCAGCGGCGTGAGGCCCAGGCGGCTGCCGGTCTGGGTCGGCTCGTCCATCGCGAGCGGCGTGTGGCGGCTGGCTTCTACCTGCACGGGGGCGAGGCTGTTGTTGCCGTTATTGGTCGCTCCGGCCGACTGCGCCATCGCGCCGCCCGCGCCGAAAGCCAGTCCCAAACCCAGCGAAAGACGTGAAAGGCGTGCCCATTGAAATTGCGGCAGTTGCGGCAGTTGCGGCAACGGCGCAACCGTGCGATCGCGCGCCGGCGATGCTTGATCCATGTGATTTCTCCTCCGACCTGCGTCCCCGCAGGCTCCCGACCGAATGAGGACGTCGAGGGAGGCGGCTGAGGGCGGGCCGGTTCGCACGAGGGCGAAACGGCATGCCCGGACCCGCACTCCCGCAGCGTCCGAAAGCGGTTGCGAAGGCCGGTATCCGGGCTTGCGGAGCGCTTCGATGGGCACTGTGCGTGCACATCGGAGCCGAAACCCTCGCCTTCCCACGCCGAAGCGCAGTGGCTGCCGATGCTCAATGGAAGAGAGACATCGACTCGAGGTTTTCCAGATCCGCTGACCGTTGCGGGGGCAGCGCAGGAATGGATGCGTCCGTGAAGACGCAGCGCACCTGCTTCCCGTTTAACCCCCAAGCCATGGAATGGCATGCGGGGCACCTTCGAACCGTGCGAGTTTGCTAATAAAAGATTACAAAACTCGACCGCGGGAATTATAGGGAGCGCCCCGATCGAGGCCGGCGCCCCTGGGGCTCAGGCGGTTTTTCCTTCCGCGCCGAAGAGCCGCCGCATCACCGCGACACCCGCCACAAGCGCGTTCGAGTAGCTGGCGTAGGGATCGTGTGCCGCCTCGAGCGGCACGTAGGCATGGCGCCGGTCGTCGGCCGCAACGCCGTCCGTCGCTTCCTCCATGAGCACCCAATAGAACTCGCCCGCTTCCAGTTCGTGGACGGTAAGCGCGATGTTTCGTGACGGGGACATGGAAAGACGGTTCATGCAGCGGGGTCTTCTGTCAATGAATGGGCGAAGAGCGCGGTTGACAGCTTCCGGGCTTCTCCTACAGAGCTCGCCAGTGGCGCGAACTAGTGTTGTCTGCAGATACCTTCCTCAAGAAAGAACCAGGAGGCAACATGAAGCACTTCACTCTGGAGCCGAACATGCGCGCGAGCATCGGCGGCGCGTTCTATCCGAGCGGCTATTCGATGGTGATGTTTCCGAGCGCCGAGGACGCCGACCGCATCGGCCGCCGGTTGATCGAGGGCGGCGTGAGCGGCGACGAGGTCTACCTGCTTCCCGCCGCCACGGTGCTCGCGGAAATCACGCCCACCGTGAGCGATGCCGACAACCCCCTGCCCTCCGCCGGGACCGAGGGCGCCACGGTGCGCGCCTACACCAAGCTCGCGCGCGAAGGCCACACGGGCCTTCTTGTCAGGACGAAAGACGAGGCGGCCGCGAACGAGATGATGGAACTGGTGCGTACCGTGCCCTACTCCATCGCGCAGCGCTACCGCACGCTGGTCATCGAAGACCTCTGAACGGGCGCCCTCCCCTTCGGACTTCAAGCCGGCACGGCCATCGATACCGCGCGCTGTACCACGTCGCGCGCCATGGCCTGGGCGAGTTCGTGTTCGCCGAGGAACACGGTGACTGCCGCGTCCTGCGTGAGCAGCTGGGCTTCCTGCTCGTTGTGGCTGCGGATCACGGTCTGGATCGCCGGGTTGAGCGTGCGCGCGGTCTCGATCATCTGGCGCACGTTCAGGGTGTCGGGCGTAGCCACCACCAGCACGCGGGCGCGCGCGATGTGCGCCTGGATCAGCACGGCGGGGTCCGCCGCATCGCCCCACACGGCCGCAACGCCGCCCTCGCGCAGCTTCTCGACCAGCTCGCGGTTCTGCTCGGCCACCACGTAGGGAATGTCGTTCGCCTCTAGTTCGGCCGCGATGCGCCGCCCGACGCGGCCATAACCGACCAGCACCACCTGTTTGGACAGGTACTTCGCCTCGGTGGTCATCGGCAGTTCGGCCAGCGGATCGCTGCGCGATTCGAGTTTGCGGGCGAACGAGGAATGGGCATGGAGCCACTTCTGCATCGGCGCGATGAGGCTGAACCACAGCGGGTTGGTGGCAATGGAGATGAGCGCGCCCGCGAGTACGAGGCTCTGCCCCTCGACCGGCAAGAGGCCGAGCGACACGCCCAGCCCCGCCAGGATGAAAGAGAACTCGCCGATCTGCGCGAGGCTCGCGCTCACCGTGAGGGCCGTGGCGAGCGGGTAGCGGAACACCAGCACCAGCGCGCAGGCCGCGAGGGACTTGCCCAGCACGATCACCAGGACCACCGCGAGCACCTGCAGCGGGCGCTCGATGAGCACCGAGGGGTCGAACAGCATGCCGACCGACACGAAGAACAGCACCGCGAAGGCATCGCGCAGCGGCAGCGATTCCTGTGCGGCCCGATGGCTGAACTGCGACTCGCGCATGACCATGCCGGCAAAGAAGGCACCGAGCGCGAACGACACGCCGAAGAGCGCCGCCGAGGCGAAGGCGATGCTCACGGCGGCGGCCACCACGCACAGCGTGAAGAGTTCGCGGGAACCCGTGCGCGTGACCTGCCAGAGGATCCAAGGGAACACGCGCCGGCCCACCACGAGCATCAGCGCGACGAAGCCGCCGACCTGCAGGAGCGTGAGGCCGAGGGTCTGCCAGAGCGGGTCCGCAGGGCCGCCGCCGTTGTCGGGTGTGCCGCCGAGCGCACCGGCCAGCGGAGGCATGAGCACCAGCACGAGCACCATGGCGAGGTCTTCGACGACGAGCCAGCCGATGGCGATGCGGCCGGTGAACGAATCGAGGATGCCCAGGCTCTCGAGCGCACGCAGCAGCACGACCGTGCTGGCCACCGAGAGCGCGAGGCCGAACACGAGCGCGGCACCGGGGCTCCAGCCCCACCACATCGCAAGGCCGCCGCCCAGGAGCGTGGCGACAGCGATCTGCGCCAGCGCGCCGGGCAGCGCGATCTTGCGCACGGCCAGGAGGTCGTCGAGGGAAAAGTGAAGGCCGACGCCGAACATCAGCAACATGACGCCGATCTCGGCGAGCTGCGCGGCAATGCTTGCGTCGGCCACGAAGCCGGGCGTGAAGGGACCGATGATCACGCCCGCCAGGAGGTACCCCACGAGGGCCGGCAGCCGCAGCTTGGCTGCCAGGAAACCGAACACCAGCGCGAGGCCGAGGCCGGCGGCAATGGTGTTGATGAGGGAAACGCTGTGCGGCATCGCTGCATTTTGCAGGAACGAGGGGTGGCCCTTCATGTCAATGCCCCTCTGACCGGCCCTCACCCCAACCCTCTCCCCAGGGGGAGAGGGAGCAAGACAAGAGCCTCAGCCGGCCATCTTGCTGTCGCGGGCGCCTTCCAGCGCTTCGGGCTCTTGCGATTCGACCCAGCTCTCGTTGTTCAGGCCCGCCTGCAGGCGATTCATGTCGAGTTCGTTGGTCCACTTGGCCACCACGATGGTCGCCACGCCATTGCCGATCAGGTTGGTCAGCGCGCGGGCTTCCGACATGAAGCGGTCGATGCCCAGGATGAGCGCGAGCCCCGCCACCGGCACATGGCCCACGGCCGAGAGCGTGGCCGCCAGCACGATGAAGCCGCTGCCCGTCACGCCCGCCGCGCCCTTGGAGGTGAGCAGCAGCACCGCGAGCAGCGTGATCTCCTGCACCAGCGTCATCGGCGTGTTGGTGGCCTGCGCGATGAACACCGCGGCCATCGTGAGGTAGATCGAGGTGCCGTCCAGGTTGAACGAGTAGCCGGTCGGGATCACGAGGCCGACGCAGGTCTTGTTCGCGCCCAGGTTCTCCATCTTTTCCATCATGCGCGGCAGCACGGATTCGCTGGAGGACGTGCCCAGCACGATCAGCAGTTCTTCCTTGATGTACTTGATGAACTTCCAGATGCTGAACCCGTGGAATCGCGCAATGAGCCCGAGCACCACGAAGATGAACAGGAGGCAGGTGAGATAGAACGTGCCCATCAGCTTGCCCAGCGAGAACAGGCTCCCCACGCCGTACTTGCCGATGGTGAAGGCCATGGCGCCGAAGGCACCGATGGGCGCGAGCTTCATGATGTAGCCGACGATCACGAAGAGCACGTGCGAGCCCTTCTCGATCACGTCGAACACCAGGGTGCCGCGGCCGCCGAAGCGGTGCAGGGCAAAGCCGAACAGCACCGCGATCAGGAGCACCTGCAGGATCTCGCCCTTGGCGAAGGCATCCACGATGGTGCTGGGAATGATGTTGAGCAGAAAGTCGACCGTGCCGGTCATCTTGCCCGGGCCGGTGTAGGCGGCGATGGCCTTGGTGTCGAGCGTGGCCGCATCGATGTTCATGCCGGCGCCGGGCTTGAGCACGTTGACCAGCACGAGGCCGACCACCAGCGCGATGGAGCTCACGACCTCGAAGTACAGAAGCGCGAGGCCCCCGGTCTTGCCGACCTTCTTCATGTCTTCCATGCCGGCGATGCCGACCACCACCGTGCAGAAGATGATCGGCGCAATGATCATCTTGATGAGCTTGATGAAGCCATCGCCCAGCGGCTTCATCGCCTCGCCCGTGGAGGGGTAGAAATAGCCCAGAAGCACGCCGATGATCACCGCAGTGATCACCTGCACATAGAGGGAGCGGTAGAGCGGGAGCTTCTTGGCGGATGTGTTTGTTGTGTGTTCCATGACTTGCCTCCGGAAGGGTTGAGAACTGTAGGCTCGTATCGGGTGTTTTCCATTCGTAAAAGCCACATCGCGGGAACAAAAAAACCCGCCGAAGCGGGTTTTTCGATCAGGTCCGAGTCAGCATGCTCAGTGCATGTGCAGGCCGCCGTTGACCGAGAAATCGGCCCCGGTGGAGTAACCGCCTTCGTCGGTGGCCAGCCACGAGATGATCGAGGCGATTTCGCTCGGCTCGCCGAGGCGCTTGACCGGGATGGTTGCGACGATCTTGTCGAGCACTTCCTGGCGGATGGCCTTGACCATGTCGGTGCCGATGTAGCCCGGGCTCACGGTGTTGACCGTCACGCCCTTGTTGGCCAGTTCCTGCGCCAGCGCCATCGTGAAGCCGTGCATGCCGGCCTTGGCCGCCGAGTAGTTGGTCTGGCCCGCCTGGCCCTTGGCGCCGTTGACCGAGCTGATGTTGATGATGCGGCCCCAGCCCTTTTCCACCATGTCGCCCACCACCTGCTTGGTGACGTTGAACATGCTGTTGAGGTTGGTCTCGATCACCGCGCTCCAGTCCTCGGGGGTCATCTTGAGGAACATGCGGTCGCGCGTGATGCCGGCGTTGTTGACCAGCACGTCGATGGGGCCATGCGCTGCCTTGGCGGCAGAAAAAGCCTCGACGGTGGATTGCCAGTCGCCGACGTTGCCGACGGAGGCATGGAACTCGAAGCCTTCGGCTTTCTGTTCGGCCAGCCACTTGGCATGGTCGCGCGTGGGGCCGCATCCGGCGACCACGGTGAATCCGTCTTTGTGCAGACGTTGGCAGATGGCTGTTCCGATGCCACCCATGCCCCCGGTGACATATGCAACTTTCTTGCTCATGAAATTTCCTTGATGTTTGCTTGGCAAAAGCCTGAACGGCCGCCTTCACTCTAGCCATTTTCACGCCATCGACCTCTGAGGAAAACACTGAGCCAAGCTTGCAACCAGCTGTCACGGTGCGACCTCTGGGTGCAATCTATATGCTCAGGTCTCTACGCTCGTCTGTACGTTCTTGCACGAACAACACCGCAAGGAGTTCAAAAGTATGAATTTCGGGATCATCGTATTCCCCGACGTCGAGGAACTCGATTTCGTCGGGCCTTGGGAAATGCTCACCATGTGGAGCAAGCTCGCCGCAGGACCGGAGAACTGCCTGATCGTCGCGGAAAAAGCCGGGCCGGTGGTCTGCGCCAAGGGCCTTTCGATCAATCCGCACGTGTCGTTCACCGACTGCCCGCCCCTCGACTACCTGCTCGTGCCCGGCGGCATGGGCACGCGGCGCGAAGTGGACAACCCCGCGATGGTGCAGTTCCTGGCCGCGCAGGCGCCGGGGTGCAAGGCGCTGCTGTCGGTATGCACCGGCGCCTTCGTCTTGCATGCGGCGGGCCTGCTCGCAGGCAAGACAGCCACCACGCATTGGGGTTCGCTCGATCGCCTGCGTGCACTCGGCGACGTGAAGGTGGTCGAGCAGCGTTTCGTGCAGGACGGCGACGTGTGGACTTCGGCCGGTGTCTCGGCCGGCACCGACCTGATGCTCGCGTTCATCGCGCACACCGCTGGCGAGGAAGCCGCCGCCAAGGTGCAACTGCAGGCCGAGTACTACCCGGCGGACACGGTCTACGGCAACACGGTGAGCCACGAGCGCGCGCCGGCCTATGTGCGGCAGCCGGGCGGCAAGCTGCGGAAGACGCCGTGAGCACTGCGCCTTCTTCAGAACTTGAGCCGCTCACCGTGCTCGCCGCCCGTGTCGGTGCGACGCTGCGCGAACGACGGCAGACGGTGGCGGTCGCCGAGTCGTCGGCGGGCGGCCTCGTCTCGGCCGCCCTGCTCGCGATTCCGGGCGCATCGGCTTTCTTCCTCGGTGGCGCGGTCGTCTACTCGCGTCGCGCCGGAAAAGCACTGCTGGGCCTGACGCGTGAAGACATCGGCGACATGCGCGGGGAAACCGAGCCCTACGCCCGCTTCATCGCAGCCCGCATCCGGGAGAGCCATCGCGCGACCTGGGGCATCTGCGAGAGCGGCGCCGCCGGGCCGTCGGGCAGCCCTTATGGCGATGCGCCAGGGCATGTGTGCGTGGCTGTCGCGGGCGCAATCACCGTGAGCCGGACCATCGAGAACGAGACCACCGACCGCCCCGCGAACATGGAGATGTTCGCGCGGCAGCTCCTCGCGCTGTTCGACGAGACGCTGCAGGCGCAGCCCGCGCCCGCCCCGGCCTGAACCTCAATCCGCCTGCACACCCGCAGCGCGGATCACCTTGCCCCACTTGTCGATCTCCGCCGCCAGGTGCGTGCGCAGGCTCTCGGACGTGACCTTCTCCATCGGCACGGCCTCCGTGCTCAGTTCGGCAAAACGCTTCTTCACCATGTCGTCCTGCAGCGCGACGCGCAGGGCTGCGTTGAGCTTTTCCATCACCGCGGGCGGCGTGCCCTTGGGAGCGTACACGCCGTGCCACACCTTCACATCGAAGCCCTTCAGGCCCTGTTCATCGAGCGTCGGGATGTTGGGCATGCTCGACAGGCGCTGGGGTGTCGTCACCCCAAACACCTTCACGCGCTGGCCGTCCTTGATGACCGGCGCGGTCTGCGTGGTCTGGTCGCACAGGAGGTCGACCTGCCCGCCCATGAGGTCGTTGAGCGCCGGGCCCGCGCCCTTGTAAGGCACGGTGGTGAGCTGCACACCGATCTGGTGCGCGAACAACAAGCCGCACAGCTGCGACACCGCGCCGATGCCGGCGTTGGCGAGCGTGACCTTGTCCTTGTTGGTCTTCACGTAGGCCAGCAGTTCCTGAAAGTTGTTGGCCGGAAAGTCCTTGCGCGAGAGCAGCGTCATCGGCACGTCCATCACCTGGCCGACGTATTCGAAGTCTTTCAGCGGGTCGTAGTTGAGCTTCTTGTAGAGCGCGGGCGCGGTGGCCATGCCCATGTGGTGGATGAGGATGGTGTAGCCGTTGGGCGCCGCCTTGGCCACGCGCGCCGGCGCGATGGTGCCGCCCGCGCCCACGGTGTTCTCCACGATCACCGGCTGGCCGAGCGACTTGGCCATGGGAATGGCCAGCATGCGCGCCACCACGTCGGTGGGGCCGCCGGCCGAATACGGCACGACCATGGTGATGGGCTTGTCCGGCCAGGGGGCCTGCGCGGTCGCGGGCGATTGCGCGGCCATGAGGCATGCGCCGAGCGATGCGGCCAGCAGGGTCCGGGCTTTCCAGTTCTTCTTCAGGTTCATTTCTTTGTCTCCTAAATTGTTGGATCTGTCTTCTTCGTTCGGAAATCAGGGCGGCGACTGCGCATCGAGCGCGAGCAGGCGTTCGGCGAGGCGCACCACCGGCGCATCGACCATGCGGCCGTCGAGGCTGACCACACCGCCGCCCGCAGACTGGATTGCATCGATCACTCGCCGCGCCCATGCGAGTTCGTCGGTGCTCGGGCCGAGCGCGGCGTGCACAGGCGCGACCTGGTTGGGATGGATGCACAACTTGGCGCCGAAGCCGCCGCGGCGTGCGCGCGCCGTGTCGATGGCAAGGCGTTGCGTGTCGCGCCAGTCGGGTGTCACGCCATCGATAGGTGCGGGCAGACCAGCGCGGCGCGTGGCCAGCAGCAATGCGAGGCGCACGGGCACCAGTTCGGCTTCGTCGGCATCGCAGGCCAGGCCGACGTCGGCCTGGAAATCGAGATTGCCGAAGGCGAGCCGGAGCACCTGCGGGGCTGCAGCGAGTTCATCGACAGCCGCAAGGCCCGCCGCCGATTCGATGAGGGGCACGAGCTGACCTTGCGGGCCGATGGCCTCGGCCAGCCGCTGCAGATCACCGGCGCGCTCGGCCTTGGGCAGCACCACGCCCGCAATCAGGCCTTGCCCGACCAGCGCGGCCACGGCGGCGCGGTCGTCGTCATGCCATGGCGTGCCGCTCGCATTGATGCGCACCAGCAAGCGTTGGCGACCAGCTTCAGGCAACGAGGCGAACGAAGCAGCGAGGCCCTCGCGCGCCGACGCCTTGCGCTCGGGCGCCACCGCATCTTCCAGGTCGACGATCACGCCGCCCGTACCCGCGGCCAGTGCGCGCGCATGCCGCTCGGGCCGGTCGCCCGGTACGAAGAGAAAGGTGCGCGCGAGCGCGAGCGGCGTCGTGCTCAAACCGCCCTCGCCTCGCGCAGCGCCGCAATGTCCGCATCGCTGCGCCCGAGCGCGCGCAGGATCGACTCGGTGTGCTCGCCCACGGCGGGAATCGCATCCATCCGGTAGTCGAACGCGCTCTGCCGCCCGGCCGGCAGCAACGCCGGAATGTCGCCGGCGGGCGAACCCACCTGCCGCCACCGATCGCGCGCCTGCAGTTGCGGATGCGCCCAGAGCCCGGCCATGTCGTTCATGCGCGCATTGGCGATCTGCGCCGCATCGAGCCGCTCCAGCACTTGTGCCGTGCTCAGCGCGCCGAAGGTCTCCACGATGATCGCGCGCAGCGCCTCGCGGTGTTCGTTGCGGCGCGCGTTGCTGTCGAAGCGCGCATCGGTCGCGAGCCCCGCCTGCAGCAGCACCTTCTCGCAGAAGGCGCGCCACTCGCGCTCGTTCTGCAGGCCCAGCATCACCGTGCCGCCATCGCCCGCGGGAAACGGACCGTAGGGGTAGATGGTCGCGTGCGAGGCGGCGCTGCGCGGCGGCGGCGGCGCGCCTTCGTAGGCGTAGTACATCGGGTAACCCATCCACTCGGCGAGCGATTCGAGCATCGACACGTCGATGTGCGAGCCCTTGCCGGTCTTGCCGCGCTGGAGCAGCGCCGCGAGGATGCCGGTGTAGGCGTACATGCCGGCCGCGATGTCGGCGATGGAGTTGCCCGACTTGCACGGGTCTTCGGGCGTGCCGGTCACCGAGAGAAAACCCGCCTCGCTCTGGATCAAGAGGTCGTACGCTTTCTTGTCGCGGTACGGGCCGTCTTCGCCGTAGCCCGAGATGTCGCAGACGATCAGGCGTGGGTGTTTCGTCTGCAGCGCCTCGGCGCCGAGCCCCATGCGCGCCGCCGCGCCGGGTGCGAGGTTCTGCACCAGCACGTCGGCATCGGCAACCAGCTCCTGCAGCACCGCGAGCGCGGCGGGTTGCTTCAGGTCAAGCGTGAGGCTTTCCTTCGAGCGGTTCACCCAGACGAAGTGCGAGGCCTCACCGCTGACGCGCCCGTCGTAAGCGCGCGCGAAGTCGCCCACCTCGGGGCGCTCCACCTTGATGACGCGGGCGCCGAGATCGGCCAGTTGCCGGGTGCAGAACGGCGCGGCGATGGCGTGTTCGAGCGAGATGACGGTGATGCCGTCCAGAGGTCTTGTCATGTGTGTGTCTTTCCTCAGGCGAGCACGGCCGTGGCCTGCATCGTGAGCCAGCCGTCGGCGTCTTCGCCCCAGAGGCTGAAGGTCTTGTTGTCGCTGCTGCCTTCCGTGGGCTTGCCATGCACGCGGAACGGCGCGATGTCGAAGGTCGGCCGCACGGCGCGGAATTCGAAGCGCGCGAGCTGCGCACCCGGCACGTTGCGGCGCAGCAGGTCGACCAGCAGCGTCGCAATCAGAGGGCCGTGCACGATCAGGCCTGGATAGCCCTCGACCTCGGTCACATAGCGCCGGTCGTAGTGGATGCGGTGGCCGTTGAAAGTCAGCGCCGAGTAGCGGAACAGCAGCACGTCGTCGGTCACGATCTCGCGGCTGAATGCGGCGTCCTTCGGGGCGGGCGTGGGCGGCGGCGCCTTCTCGCCGGGCGCGGCGGCGGCACGGTAGACGATGTCGTGCTCCTCGGTCAGCGCGAGGCCGCGTGCGTTGCGCACCTCGTGGCGCACGAGCACGAACACCAGCTCGCCGGTGCGGCCCGCCTTGTGGGTGACCGAGGCGATGGTCGAGGTGCGCTCGATCCTGTCGCCGACCTGCAGCGGATTGCCCGCCTCCCAGTTCAAGCGTCCACCCGCCCACATGCGGCGCGGCAGCGGCACGGGCGGCAGGAAGCCGCCGCGCTTCGCGTGGCCGTCTTCGCCGATCTCCGATTGGCGGTGATGCGGCAGGAAGTAGAGCCAATGCCAGAGCGCGGGCAGATGCGTGCCGGGTTCGGGCGGCGCATCGTCGCGGTCGAGCGTGGCGGAGAGCGCGCGCACGGGCGCGGCGGTGATGTCGTCGGCCAGCGTTTCGCTGCGGCCTTGCCAGGCCTGGAGCTTGGTGAGCGCTTCGGCGTCGATCAGGGGGGTGGGGTTCTGAAGATTCATGGGTTCTTCAATCAATCGACCGCAGCGCCTGAGGCCTTCACGATCCGCGCCCACTTGGCAAGGTCGTCTTGCAGCAGTTTCGAAAATTGCTCGGGCGTGGTGGGCGCCGCGATCTCGACGCCTTGCTGGTCGAGCTTGTCGCGCAGGTCCTTGGCGGCCAGCGCCTTTCGCGTCGCGTCCTGCAGCGCGGCGAGCACGTCGGCCGGCACGCCCGCGGGTGCGAAGAGGCCGATCCACAGCGTGCCGTTGTAGCCCGGCACCGCCTCGGCGATGGTGGGCACGTCGGGCAGCACCGGCGAGCGCTTGTCGCCGCTCACGGCCAAGGCGCGCAGCTTGCCGGCCTTGATGTGCGAGAGCGCCGAAGGCAGGCTCGCGAACACGATCGGCAACTGGCCGCCCAGCACGTCGTTGAGCGCGGGCGCCACGCCCTTGTACGGCACGTGCTGCAGCGAGATACCGGCCATGCTGTCGTTGGTGCCGCCGGCCGCCTGCGGCACGACGAGCGTGATGGGGCGCGACGGATACGGCTGTGCAGTGGCGGGGCTCGCGGCGATCAGCGTGGCTGCCGCGGCGAGCGAAAGAAGCGCGAGGGCGCGGAATGTCATGTCTTTGTCTCCATGGCCGCATGGTCGTGCGCCATGGCACCGCGCGCAATCTGCGATTTCGGAACCCAGGCTTCTGGATTTCCGAAGGCTTGGCTACGATGCGCCATGCTTTTCGACCTGACCGACCTGCGCCTTTTCGTCGCCACCGCCGAGCTCGGCAACCTCACGCGGGCGGCCGAGCGGCAGCACCTGTCGCTCGCCGCGGCCAGTGCGCGCATCAAGGCGCTCGAAACGCAGGCGGGCCTGCAACTGCTGCAGCGCGAAGCGCGCGGCGTGCGCCTGCTGCCTCCGGGCGAAGCCTTCCTTCACCACGCGCGCCTCGTGCTCAACCAGACCGAGCAACTGCGCGACGACCTGCTCGAATACGGCGGCGGCCTGCGCGGCCATCTGCGCGTGTTCGCCAACACCACCGCGGTGACCGATTTCCTCCCCGAGATCCTGCCGGGCTTTCTCGCGCGCAACCCGCGCATCAACGTCGACCTTCAGGAAAAACCGAATGCTCAGATTCCGCGCGGCGTGCTCGACGGCCGCGCCGACATCGGCATCGTCGCGGGCCGCGTCGACACGCTCGGGCTGGAGGCGATCCACTTCAGCACCGACCGGCTGGTGCTCGTCACCTCGCGCAAGCACCGATTCGCGAAGCGCCGAAAAATCTCATTCGCCGAGACGCTCGACGAAGACGCCATCGGCATGCAGCAGGGCAGCACGCTGCAGACCTTTCTCGCGCAGATCACCGACAACCTCGGCAAGCGCCAGAAGCTGCGCATCCAGCTCGGCAGCTTCGATGCGATGTGCCGGATGATCGGCAGCGGCGTGGGCATCGGCGTGGTGCCCGAGTCGGCGGCGCGGCGTAACCAGGAGAGCATGCAGCTCGCGCTGATCGACCTCAGCGATGCGTGGTGCGTGCGGGAGCGGTATCTGCTGGTGCGCAGCCGGGCGTCGCTGCCGGTGTATGCGCAGGCACTGGTGGACACGCTGTGCCGGCACTACGCGGCGGGCGAAACGGCTTCGGCGAGCGCTTGAAAAGCCTTTTTCTTGTGGTATTGCGCCAACTTGCAGTCGGCATCTGAGGCCCGTAATCTCATCCCCATTTTCTGTGCACAACTTTGGGGACAACTCATGTGGAGCCTTGTAAAACGAATTTAACTCGTTGATCTACAAGGAGATTCCACACTTTGCTCAAAAATCAGGCGGTGAACAAGATGCGCCGCCCTCGTCCCATTCAGCGCTGCGCGGCGCTCACTTCGGGGTCTCTAGCTTGTCTTGCGTGCGGGTGTCGAAATCGCCGGCGTCATGGCGCTCGTGCAATTGGCTCTCGGGCTGGCCCCAGGCGCGATTGACCATGCGGCCGCGTTGCGCGGCGGGGCGCTGCGCGATCTCGTCGCTCCAGCGCCGCACGTTCTTGTATTCGCTCACCTGCAGGAATTCGCCCGATTCGTAGAGCTGCCCCTTGGCGAGCGCGCCGTACCAGGGCCAGACGGCGATGTCGGCGATCGTGTAGTCGGCGCCGGCGAGGTAGCGGCTTTCGGCCAGGCGGCGGTCGAGCACGTCGAGCTGGCGCTTGACCTCCATCGCGAAGCGGTCGATGGCGTACTCGATCTTCGTCGGCGCGTAGGCATAGAAGTGCCCGAAGCCGCCGCCCAGGTACGGCGCGCTGCCCATTTGCCAGAACAGCCACGACAGGCATTCGGCGCGGGCTGCCGGCTCGGTCGGAAAGAACGCGTTGCCGAATTTCTCGGCGAGGTACTGCAGGATCGCGCCCGACTCGAACACCCGGATCGGCGCGGCGCCGCTGCGGTCCATCAGCGCGGGGATCTTGGAATTCGGGTTCACCGCCACGAAGCCGCTGCCGAACTGGTCGCCTTCGCTGATGCGGATCAGCCAGGCGTCGTACTCCGCGCCGGTGTGGCCCAGCGCCAGCAGTTCCTCGAGCATCACCGTCACTTTCACGCCATTGGGCGTCGCCAGCGAATAGAGTTGCAGCGGGTGCTTGCCCACCGGCAGGTCTTTCTCATGGGTGGCGCCTGCGATGGGGCGGTTGATGTTCGCGAAGCGACCGCCGCTTTCCTTGTTCCAGGACCAGACGGTGGGCGGCGTGTAGGCGGTCGTGCCATTCATGCGATGAGTTCCGAAAGTTGGACAGACGATGATCATTCTCTATGACTGCGCCACGGCGCCGAGCCCGCGCCGCGCGCGCATCCTGCTGGCCGAGAAGGGCATTGCCCACGAGACGGTGCAGGTCGATCTGGTTCGTGGTGAGCAATTGGGCGAGGCCTACCGCGCGATCAATCCGCAGTGCACCGTGCCGGCGCTGCGCACCGAAGAAGACGGCCTGCTGACCGACAACGCCGCCATTGCGGCCTGGCTGGAAGCGCGTTACCCCGAGCCGCCGCTACTGGGCCGCACGCCCGCCGAAAAAGCGGAGATCGCGAGCTGGAACTGGCGCATCGAGTTCGAGGGTTTGCTGGCGATCGCCGAGACCATGCGCAACGGCTCGCCCGCCCTGGCCGACCGGGCGCTGCCGGGGCCGGTGAACTATGCGCAGATTCCGGAGCTGGCACAGCGCGGGCTGGCGCGCGTGCAGCATTTCTTCCAGACACTGAACGAACGGCTGATCGGCCGCGAGTTCGTCGCCACCGACCGCTTCAGCCTGGCCGACATCACCGCCGTGGTGGCGGTGGATTTCGCGCGCATCGTGCGGGTCAAGCCCGGGGAGCAGCACCCCGAGATCGTGCGCTGGCGCGCTGCGATGGCCGAGCGGCCGTCGATGTCGCGCTGAGCAAGCGCCTTCGACAGCAATCCCAACCGCATTTCGACCAGCGCTTCGAAACAGGCGGGCGTGTCCCACCCGAAGAGCGCCGCAGCGTACTAGAACTTGATCGTGAGGGGGCTCACCAGCCTCACTGGCCCGAGTTTCTGTCTCTCCTCCGGGGAGATGTCGCCCGCACCGTCGGCAAAAAGCGTGTCGCAATCGTCGGCCAGAAAAGGAATGCCGCGCTGCCAGACGATGCTCCAGTACGGCGACCTGTCCGTTCCGTGCAGGCTCCCGTCGCAGATGGTCGAGCAGTCGAGCGCCACGCTGAGCTCCCGGGCGATTCGGAGTCCGAGCGCATATCCGTCCTGCCCGGAGAGAACCCAGACATTGAGCATCGATGAAAACTCGCTGGCGTTCGGGTCGATGGTGAGCGCGAAGTCGCCGTCGAACTCCGCGTCCGTGAGGCTGCCCCACCATAGCCTGGCCCCGGGCACGTGGCGCGCAAAAGCCTGCTCGACGGCGTCGCGCGATGGCAGCTTGGAAAGGCCGATGTACATCACAGTGCCAGCGCCGAGAATTGATCGAAGCAGTTCGCCTTCCGACGAACGCGCTCCGACCCCATGGTTAACGCTCGATCGTCAGCGCCACGCCCATGCCGCCGCCGATGCACAGCGACGCAATGCCCTTCTTCGCGTTCTGGCGCTGCATTTCGTGCAGCAGCGTGACCAGGATGCGGCAGCCCGACGCGCCGATCGGGTGACCGATGGCGATGGCGCCGCCGTTCACGTTGACCTTGTTCACATCCCAGCCCATTTCGCGGTTCACGGCGCAGGCTTGTGCGGCAAAGGCTTCGTTGATCTCGAGCAGGTCGAGGTCCGCGGCCTTCCAGCCGGCGCGCTGCAGCGCCTTGGTCGATGCGGGCACCGGGCCCATGCCCATGATGGCCGGATCGAGGCCGGCGGTGGCGTAGCTGGCGATGCGGCCGAGCGGCTTCAGGCCGAGCGCGGCGGCCTTCTTGGCCGTCATCACCATCACGGCGGCAGCGCCGTCGTTCAGGCCCGAGGCATTGCCCGCGGTCACGCCGCCGGCCTTGTCGAAGGCGGGACGCAAACCGGCCAAACCTTCGGCGTTGGTCTTGCGGTTGATGAATTCGTCCTGGCTGAAGACGATCGGATCGCCCTTCTTCTGCGGGATGCTCACGCCGACGATCTCGTCCTTGAACTTGCCGGCGTCCTGCGCGGCGGCGGCCTTGGTCTGGCTGGCGAGCGCGAGCTCATCCTGCGCGGCGCGGTCGATGCCGTACTTCTTGGCCACGTTCTCGGCGGTGATGCCCATGTGGTACTGGTTGTAGACGTCCCACAGGCCGTCCACGATCATGGTGTCGACCAGCTTCCAGTCGCCCATGCGCTGGCCGTTGCGCGAGT
>Ga0163161_10000078_pt1 | contig 99855 bp, 51 predicted proteins | sample S45metaG_FD_129847 | JGI IMG/M metagenome (GOLD analysis project Ga0163161, IMG submission 129847) | Switchgrass rhizosphere microbial communities from Kellogg Biological Station, Michigan, USA - S4-5 metaG | ecosystem: Host-associated > Plants > Roots > Rhizosphere > Soil | place: USA... | reverse complement strand
TTATGATGCAACCTTACATTTGGTAAATAATCAATTTAAGAACATTGGGTTTGTGACTACAGATTCCAATCAAACGCAAATGAGAGATCGATTGTCAGGATATTATAAAGCAATTGATGATAAGGGTTTGAAATCAAACGTTTTGCAAATTCCTTACAGTGAAATTTTTAAAGGGAAAGGGAAGGAGTATATTAAAAAATTCCTGAATGATCATAATGATTTGGATGCTATTTTTTTTGGAACCAATTATCTTGCACAAAACGGATTAGAAGTTTTTAAGGAGAGTAGTCGTAATTTATTAAATGAATTTGGCATTGTTGCATTCGATGATAATGATATGTTTAAGTTATGTTCAACTTCTATTAGTTGTGTTGCTCAGCCGCTATTCGAAATTAGTTCTAAACTAATGGAATTGATGTTTCTTCTTTTAAAGAAAAAAGAGATAGGAGAAAATACTCAAAAAATAGTGCTAAAAACAGAGCTTATTATTCGGGAGTCTTCATTAAGGAGACAGCCTTAACTTTTTGTAGTAAATAAGAGAGCAACTCCACTTTTATCTTAACTGGCTCTGCGACATTATAATTTAAGTCTTATCTTTTTAATGGCTCCAAAACTCTCTTAAAATTGTCGTTGGTCGAAATTATATAATTCAGTTCGTAATTTAGAGTAATATTGTGTTTCCTATTTTAATAATAAGTTATTAAACACAGCGCAATGAAAAATACGTTTCTAATATTCTGTTTTTTTTGCATGATCGCACCTGTTAGCGGTCAACAAACAATAAAATCTCCAGCGCCATTTGGTCCATTGCCAACACAAAAACAAATCGACTGGCAAGAAATGGAGTTTTATGCTTTTGTACACTTTTCATTAAATACATTTACCAATAAAGAATGGGGCTATGGCGATGAATCTCCGGAACTATTTAATCCTTCAAATCTTGATGTACGCCAATGGGCAAGAGTGGTTAAGGAATCCGGGATGAAAGGAATTATTTTGGTAGCCAAACATCATGATGGGTTTTGTTTATGGCCATCTGCCTATACAGAACGTTCAGTGAAAAATTCTCCCTGGAAAAATGGTAAAGGAGATCTCGTAAAAGAACTGGCTGCCGCTTGCAAAGAATACGGTTTAAAACTAGGATTATACCTTTCGCCCTGGGACAGAAGCCGCGCAGATTATGGCAAACCTGAATACATCACTTATTTTAGAAATCAGCTCAAAGAATTACTGACCAATTACGGAGATGTTTTCGAAATGTGGTTTGATGGTGCTAATGGCGGCGATGGCTATTATGGCGGGGCAAATGAAACCAGAAAAATTAATACTTTAGAATATTATAATTGGGATGAAACCTATAAATTGATTTACAAAACAGCACCTAAAACTTTGGTTTGGGGAGTTGGACCTTCAGAAGCAAGATGGATTGGAAATGAAGAAGGGCGTGCGGGAAAAACAAATTGGAGCCTTTTGCGCCAGAAAGATGAATTGGCAGGAAAAGTACATTATACTGAGTTTATGTCCGGTCATGAAGATGGAGAAAAATGGGTTCCGGGAGAAGCAGATGTTTCGATCAGACCAGGATGGTTTTATCATGCTGTAGAAGATGATAAAGTACGTTCGCTGGACGAAATGGTCGATATTTATTATGAATCAATTGGTAGAAATGCTACTTTATTACTGAATCTTCCGGTTGATAAAAGAGGTTTGGTTCATGAAAATGATCAGACAAGATTAAAAGAATTAGTTTCGACCATAAGAGCTGATTTTAAAACGGAATTATTAGCGGGATCTAAAATTTCTGCAGATAATGTGAGAGGAAACAGTGCAGAATTTGCAGCCAAAAATGTCACAGATGGAAATAAAGATTCTTATTGGGCAACAGACGATGCTATAAAAACCGCTTCAATCGTTTTTGAATTCAGTAAACCAACGGCTTTAAATAGAATTTTACTTCAGGAATATATTCCGTTAGGGCAGCGTGTTAAAGCTTTTAATATTGAAGCTAAAGTAGACGGGAAATGGACAACCGTTGCAAACGAAACCACCATTGGTTATAAAAGAATTTTAAGAATTGAGAGAGTTACAGCATCGGCATTAAAAATAAATATCACCGACTCGAAAGCAAGTATTGTTATTTCGAATATTCAGGCTTTTAATGCACCAACTTTTGTGCGTATGCCTGAAATTCAGAGAGATAAAAATGGAAATGTCACCATAAAATCCGAAGACGGAAATTCCGTTTATTATTCGCTTGACGGAAAAAATCCAACGAAAAAAAGCATCTTATACAAAGGAGTATTTAAGTATGAAAAAGCCGTTGAAATTAAAGCCGTTGCTATTGATAAAACGGAGAATATTAGCAGTGCCATAAAAACTGCCAAATATGGTGCATCTAAAGAAAATTGGAAAATAGTTACAGCTTCCAGCGGAGATTTAAATTCTGCAAACCGAATTATAGACGGAAATCCAAATACAGATTGGAGTTTTGGAGGTGACAATAATAAACTTCCACAGGAAATAACAATCGATATGGGAAATATTTTAACCCTAAACGGCTTTACTTATGTGCCACAGCAAGTAGGTAATAATCTCAATTTGATATCGAATTATGAGTTCTATACCAGCCTAGATAATATAAAATGGACATTGCAGTCACAAGGCGAATTTTCGAATATAAGAAACAATCCAATCGAGCAGATAAAGACCTTTAAAAAAGATAAAGCAAGATACATTCGTTTCGTTGCAAAAACAGCAGTTGGAAAGGGAACTACGGTTTCGATCGCAGAAATAAATGTAATGGAAACACTATAAGCAACTTTAATTAGCAATCTTTTTACTTAAAGTTTCCAATTATGTCTTCTGCCGAAGGTAACAGGTTATTAGTCGAATTTTTGATTATATACGTCATGTATTATTTAATTTTATGATAAATAATTACAACAATAGTCAAATGGTTAAAGAAAATATAAATTTCAAAGAAGCTGGGAAGTTCGAAGAAACCCGTTTTGAGAAGATTCATAATGTAATTTTCGATTCATCTCAGGAAGCTTCGGTATTAGTTGCTCAGGAAATAGCCAATATAATTCAAAGAAAAGATGAGTTAAACGAACCATGCGTTTTAGGACTCGCAACAGGATCTTCGCCAGTAAAAGTTTACGAAGAATTGGTTCGCTTGCATAAAGAAGAAGGTTTGAGTTTTGCCAATGTTGTAACCTTCAATTTAGATGAATATTATCCAATGGATAAAAATAATATTCAGAGTTATTGGTATTTTATGCACGAGCATCTTTTTAATCATGTTGATATTTTACCACAAAATATAAATATTCCTAACGGAAACATAAGCAATGAAGACTTACAACAATATTGTATAGATTACGAAATGAAGATTAAAGCCTATGGCGGATTAGATTTTCAGCTTTTAGGTATAGGCAGAACCGGACACATCGGGTTTAACGAACCGGGATCTCATGTTAATTCGGCTACCAGAAGTATTACATTAGATCATTTGACACGTATCGATGCTGCATCTTCATTTTTAGGAATCGATAATGTACCCAGAAAAGCGATCACAATGGGAATTGGTACCGTAAAAAATGCCAAAAGAATTGTACTTCTTGGATGGGGAATCAGTAAGGCAGAAATTATAAATAATACTATCGAAGGAGAAATTTCTTCACGAGTTCCAGCGACGTATTTACAACAGCACAACAACACAACATTTGTTTTAGATACGGAAGCTTCATCAGAATTAACCAGAGTAAAAACTCCCTGGTTGGTTAAGTCTGTAATCTGGACAGAAGAATTAAAACTGAAAGCCGTAGCGTGGTTAAGTGAATTGACCAAAAAACCTTTTTTGAAACTAACAGATAAGGATTACAACGATAACGGAATGTCGAGCCTTTTGACCGAAGAAGGAACTGCATATGATCTAAACATTAAAATGTTTAACAAAATGCAGCAAACCATTACAGGTTGGCCGGGAGGAAAACCAAATTCAGATGATACCTACAGACCGGAACGCGCAACGCCGGAAAGAAAAAGAATCATCATTTTTAGTCCGCATCCGGATGATGATGTTATATCAATGGGCGGAACTTTTGACAGATTGGTAGAGCAAGGACATGAAGTACATATTGCCTATCAAACCTCAGGGAATATTGCTGTTTCGAACGAAGAAGCTTTAAAATTTGCTGAAATATCAAAAGCATTGAATGTAAATTCTACAGAATCTGAAAATATTATAAACTTTTTAAAGAGCAAAAAAGCGAATGATATTGATTCATTAGAAGTTAGAAAATTAAAAGGATTAATTAGAAGAAGTGAATCTGTTGCAGCCACCAGATATTTGGGTGTGCCGGATTCTAATGTTAACTTTTTAGATTTACCATTTTATGAAACTGGAACAGTTAAGAAAAATAACCTTGGAGAGGCTGATATTCAAATTATGTGTGATATTATCGAAAGGATAAAACCACATCAGATTTATGCAGCTGGAGATTTAGCAGATCCGCACGGAACCCATAAAGTTTGTCTGGATAGCTTATTTGAAGCTTTAAAAAGAGTAAAACACAACAGTTATATGGATGATTGTTGGGTTTGGTTGTATAGAGGAGCATGGCATGAATGGGAATCGTACCAAATCGAAATGGCGGTTCCAATGAGCCCTGATCAGGTTCTTAAAAAACGTCATGCCATCTTTTATCATCAATCTCAAAAGGATGGTGTAATGTTCCAGGGTGATGACAGTCGCGAATTCTGGGTACGGGTAGAAGACAGAAATAGATTAACAGCCGAAAAATATCACGCTTTAGGATTAGCAGATTACTCTGCAATCGAAGCTTTTAAACGATATTATTTTTAGATTGTTTGTCTTTTAAAATATAATAAACTATTTCATGTGGTTTATTTTGGTTAGTTACCAATTTTGAAAATGCAGCCCTGGTTAGGCTGCATTTTTTTGTGCTTAATTTAAACGAATATTTTGACTCATTTTATGTCACCCTTAGCGAAGTCGAAGGGCGCAAAGTAGCTCCACAATGTGATTTTTCATTACAATCTTATCATTTCAATTTCTATGATAAAACCAAATCTTTATTGGTTTCAACGAATTAATCCCGTCCCGAAGTTTCGGGATCGGGACGTTGTTACAAAATCATTCCTCCTGAATTTTTTAGACAGTTCCGTAGGAACAAAATATATTGTAGAGATGGATTTTAATCCATCATTCGCAATCAAAACCCAATCTTGTCATTTCGGCACGAAAAATCACACTAGAAAATCCGTATAGAAATTACCAATCGTCATAGTGTTTCTAATGAAGATTCCTTAAAATGATACAGTTTATAAATAAAAAGACCTTTGTCAACGTTTTAAAATGTTGACAAAGGTTTCGTTATATAAAAATGTCTTCGACTTCGCTCAGACTAACAATTGTTTAGATCGAAGAATTCAAAATCCTCTGCTTTACATGATCGATATAAGATCTTCCAATTACATATCTAAGTCCTTCAATCTCAATACTGTTTCCTTCAACGGCATCAATTTTATCGATTGCAATAGTATAAGATCGGTGTATTCTTAAAAAATTTCTTTCGGGTAATAAGTCTGTAAAATCAGATAATGTGCTGTGTATGATGTATTTGCCGGTAAGAGTGTTTATTTTTAGATAATCTTTTAAGCTTTCGATCACCAGAATTTCATTAAAGAAGATCTTTTTCATTCTTTTTTTATCGATTTTCACAAAGATAAAAGGACTTTCCTGAATGTTTTCGTGGGGAATATTATTTTTAATTTCGAGTCTTTTACTAATCTTATTCAGCGTTTTCATTAACCTTGGGAACTCGATTGGTTTTACCAGATAATCTAAAACATCTAATTCATAAGTCTCAATTGCAAACTGACTATAAGCACTTGTAATAATAAGGATTGGTGGATTTTCAAGGCTTTTTATAAAATTAATACCATCAAGAACAGGCATGTTAATGTCAAGAAAAATGACATCAACTTTATTGTTTTTCAAAAAGTTTAAACCTTCTATTGGATTGCTGAAAGTGTCTATTACCTCAAAATTTTCAACTGCTTCTAAATAATTTTTAATAACATTAATCGCCAAAGGTTCATCGTCGATAATCAAACAATTTATTTTCATTTCTATAGTCTTAAGTTATTTGAGCGAAATAGTTTAGCTGGTAAATCTATATACGAGGAAAAGTTATTTTAGGTTACTTTAATCACCAGCTTTACGACAAAAATATTCTTTTTATTCTTAAATGAAAGCTTATAGTCATTTTTATTATAACCTAGTTCAAGTCTTTTTTTAACGTTCTCAATACCTATGCCACTTGACTTGTTAAAATTGTCTTTGTGGTGTGTAATTTCTGCCATTGGGTTTGAGATGGTAAAGTGCAGGAAATCACCTTTTATTTTAAAATTAATGTCAATTATTACTTTTCCTGTATTCTTGTTTACACCATGTTTAAAAGCATTTTCTACAAAAGTCAATAATATTATAGGAGCTATTTCCTTATCATGAATATCTCCGGAAATAGACATATTTACTTCTAATCGATCATCGTTTCTAATGCGCTCTAAATCAAGATAATTTTGAATACAAAGAATTTCATTCTCTAAAGTCTGTCTTTTACTTTTGGTATCATATAACATATAACGCATTAACTCAGAAAGTTTAAGAACAATTTTTGGGGTTTTGTTTGATTTTTCTACAGATAAAGAATAAATATTATTTAAAGTATTAAAGAAAAAATGCGGAGAAATTTGAGATTTCAAAAAAAGCAATTCAGTTTCTAATTGTGATTTTTCAAGATCTGTTACCCTTTTTTGTTCTTTCAAAAAGTCTAAAGTAATCTTGATAGCCGTTACAAAGGTAATCACATAAAGTTCACCCATCATCATGTCGATCGTATAATTAAGCGTTAGTTTATCGATCGTTTCAGGTCCTTCAGGCCATACATTATGTGTTATTAATAAATAGGTAAGATTGAATTTTAAAATCACCATTATAAATATCGAAGATAAAACTGCAAGAATATAAAGGAGATATTTTTTTCGATAAACCAAAAAAGGCATAAAAATTAAAATATTCAGGTAACATAATGTCATGTGAATAGGAAAGCCCAACAAATTTGTCTTAAGCGAATAGAGATAATCATTAAAATAGCTTCCCCATCTAAATGTGTTAAATAAAAAGTAAGTAAGCCAAAAAATGATGTGATAATGCAATGGTATGCGATATAGTTTGCTGGAATTGAAATTCATAATAATGATGCGTTTTGTGACTTTTTATGATGTTTATCTTAGTTTATACGTCGTCCGTCTAAATTAGTTTTAATAAAAGTCTGGTTTGTTTAAATTTAAAGTTAAATTAAGGTTGTTTTATATGAAGAATTTTACGTTGGTGATTTTATTTGCAATTCTGTTTGCAAGTTGTAAAATAAAGACATACAAAAATAAAAGTGAGCAAAATATTTTTGCTAATCATGCAAATCCTTTTATCGGTACCGGTGGACACGGACATACTTATCCCGGAGCAACCGTTCCTTTCGGGATGTTGCAAGTAAGTCCTGACAATGGTATTTCGAACTGGGACTGGTGTTCCGGTTATCATTATTCAGATTCTATCGTAGCGGGATTCAGTCATTTGCATTTAAGCGGAACCGGAATTGGTGATTTGGCCGATATCTTATTTATGCCCACTAATAAAAAACTCGATTTAACAACCAAAACAACTTCACGAGATCAATTACCTTATAAATCAACTTACAGTCATGTTAACGAAAAAGCAACACCGGGCTCTTACCAGGTTTTTCTTGAGGATCCTAAAATCAATGTAGAATTAACTTCTTCACAACGCACAGCATTCCATAAATACACATTTGCCAAAAACGACAAACAATCCGTAATTATCGATCTTGGTTTTGCTATTAATTGGGATAAAACGCTAAAAACCGGAATTACCATCGAAGACCAATATACTATAAGCGGTTACCGTTTTAGTACTGGTTGGGCAAAAAATCAGAAAGTATTTTTTGTGGCAAAGTTTTCAAAGCCCATTTCAGAATCTGTTTTATTAGCAAATAAACAGGTTGTTACAGGGAAATCTGCCGAAGGAGAAAATACAGCAACACAACTGTTTTTTAATGCAAATAATACTGATGAACTATTTGTAAAAGTAGCTTTATCATCTGTTAGTGTGGCTAATGCCAAAGATAATTTAGACGACGAAAAATCAACTTTCGAAAAAACAAAATCAGAAGCAGCTACAATCTGGAATGCCGCTTTGAGTAAAATTGAAGTTGAAACCCCAATAGATTCATTGAAAACCATTTTCTATACCGCGATGTTCCACGCCCAAGTTGCCCCTGTAGCCTATAGTGATAAAAACGGTCAATTTAGAAAAGAGGATGACCAGATTGCAACAGCAAAAGGTTATACCACTTATTCGACCTTATCACTATGGGATACTTTTAGGGCAGAAAATCCACTATTGACTTTACTGGCTCCGGATAAAACATCAGATATTGTTAATTCAATGTTAGCGTATTACGATACTAAAAAAATATTACCGGTCTGGACACTCTACGCCAACGAAACGAATACCATGACAGGATATCATTCCATTCCGGTAATTGTTGACGCATACCAAAAAGGCATTAAAGGTTTTGATGCCGAAAAAGCCTACCAAGCCATGAAAAACACCATGATGCAGGACGAGCGAGGATTAAATTTCTACAAAAAATACGGTTATATTCCGTATAACTTACTAGACGAATCCGTTACCATAACTTTAGAATATGCTTATGACGATTGGTGTGTAGCGCAAATGGCAAAAGCTTTAGGAAAAAATGAAGATTATCAATTTTTCTTAAAAAGATCTCAGGCTTATCAATATTTATTTGATCCGAAAACCGGATTTATGAGAGGGAAATCTGAAGACGGAAAATCATGGAACGAACCTTTTGATCCCAAACACTCGAACCACAGAGAACACACGGATTATACCGAAGGAAATGCCTGGCAGCACAGCTGGTTTGTGCCTCAAAATGTAGATAATTTTATTGCATTGCACGGCAGCAATGAGATATTTGCAAAACGATTAGAACAACTTTTTACCGAAAGTTCAGAGATTACAGGTAGTAATGTTTCGGCAGATATTTCAGGATTAATAGGTCAATATGCACACGGAAACGAGCCAAGTCATCACATTGCCTATATGTTTAACCATGCAAATCAACCGTGGAGAACGCAATATTGGGTTCGCCATATTCTGGACACGCAATACAATACAACGCCAAACGGACTAAGCGGAAATGAAGATTGCGGGCAAATGTCAGCATGGTACATTTTCAGTTCAATGGGATTGTATCCTATGAATCCCGCTTCTGGAGAATATGAAATTGGAAGTCCAATTTTCGAAAAAGTAAAAATCAATCTCGAAGGTGGAAAATCGTTTGTTATTGAAGCCGAAAATGTTTCAGACAAAAATTTCTATATACAATCGGCAACCTTAAACGGAGCCGAATTCAATCAAACTGTAATCACACACAAACAAATCGTACAAGGCGGAGTTTTACATTTTATGATGGGCGCCGAACCCAATAAAAATTGGGGATTAAAAAAATAATTAACACAATAACTAATCAGATAACTAACCAGCAAACAACAAAAATTAATGGATATTATTGACGTATCAATCATCGTAACCTATATTCTACTATCGGTAGGAATAGGAATTTGGATTTCAAGAAAAGCATCAAAAGGGTTAGATGATTATTTCCTTGGCGGGAAAACAATCAAATGGTATTTCTTAGGTCTGAGCAACGGATCAGGAATGTTTGATGTCTCCGGAACCTCCTGGATGATTGGAGTATTGTTTTTATATGGTGTAAAAAGTTTTATGTTTATGTGGCTTTGGCCCATATGGAATCAGATTTTTGTAATGATGTTTCTCGCAGTCTGGATTAGAAAATCAAAAGTAATGACAGGTTCTGAATGGATTTTAACCCGTTTTGGAAGTGACAGAGCCGGAAAAGCGTCTCATATTATTGTAGCCGTTTTTGCTATTATCTCAACAATTGGTTTTATCGCTTACTTTTTTGAAGGAATCGGGAAATTTGTAACCATTATTTTGCCTTGGGATTTAACGCTTCATTATGGCGATTTAATTTTACTGACTTCAGAACGTTCTTATGCCTTAATAATCATTTTATTAACGACAATTTATACCGTAAAAGGCGGAATGTTTTCTGTAGTTGCTACAGAAGTAGTGCAATATTTAATCATGATTATTGCCGGAGTTTTAATTGCCGGTTATGCTTTTATCAATTACACAGATATTCAGATTAATTCAGTTATTACTGATGAATGGAAAAATGTTTTCTTCGGATGGCAATTTGAAACCCAATGGACTGATAAATTCCAAACGTTCAATAATTTAATTGATTCTGAAGGATACAAAATGTTTGGCGCTTTTATCGGAATGACATTGTTCAAAGGTTTCTTCGCCAGTATTGCAGGACCAACACCAAGCTACGATTTACAAAGAATTCTTTCTACAAAATCAGTAAAAGAAGCGGCATATATGAGTGGCTTTACCAACCTGATTTTGTTTATACCAAGATATTTGTTAATTACCGGAATTGTGGTAATTGCTTTGGTAAACATGGCGCCGGAACTAAATGCTAATACAGGTTTAACAGGAGCCGATCTGGAATTATTAATGCCAAAAGTCGTTAACTTATACATTCCGGTTGGAATAAAAGGAATTCTGCTTGCCGGTTTATTAGCAGCATTCATGTCCGGATTTTCGGCATTCGTTAACGCCGGACCAGCTTATATTGTAAATGATATTTATAAAAAATATTTTAAACCTGTTGCAACAAACGCACACTATATTAAGGTGAGTCAGATTTCATCTTTCCTTGTAGTTGGTTTAGGGGTTTTCATGGGATTCTTTGCAGATTCTATAAATTCGCTAACTTTATGGATTACAAGTGCTTTGTACGGAGGTTACGTTGCAGCCAATTTCCTGAAATGGATTTGGTGGCGTTTTAACGGCTGGGGTTATTTCTGGGGAATGTTCGCCGGATTAATCGTAGCGTCATTACAATTTGCTTTAGGTCAGGCTAAAGGAAGTTTGTCCGAAGGATCATTTTTATACGATTTAGCACAAGTGCAGGCAATTTATTTGTTTCCGTTAATATTTGGTTTCTCTATTTTAGGTTGTCTTTTAGGAACGTTCCTGAGCAAACCAACAGATATAGAAGTTTTAAGATCTTTCTACACCAATGTAAGACCTTGGGGTTGGTGGAATCCGGTTTATAAAACATTAAAAATTGAAGATCAGAGTTTCGAAAAAAATAATGATTTCTGGAAAGATATGCTCAATTGTATTATCGGAATTGTATGGCAGTCCAGTATGATTTTGCTTCCAATATTTTTCATTATCAGAGATTATCCAAAAGCAATTATAGCATTGGTTGTGTTTTTAGTAACGACAACAATATTGAAATTTACTTGGTTAGATAAAGTTCGCAGAATAGAGGATTAGTCAAATTAGATAATAAGTCAATTAGATAATAAGTCAATTAGATAATTAGCCAATTAGAAAATTAGATAATTAAAAGAACTGAAAAACCTTTGTCAAAGTTTTAAACTTTGACAAAGGTTAATACGCACAGCAACAAAAAACAAAAAAACAAACTATAATAATAAAGTAAAGAGAGCATGAGTACTATTCCTTGGCAAGACAGACCCGAAAACAGCAACGACGTAATGTGGAGATATTCTGAAAATCCAATTATCGACAGATATGCAATCCCATCATCAAACAGTATTTTTAATAGTGCGGTTGTGCCTTTTGGAGATGGCTTTGCAGGTGTTTTTAGATGTGATAACAAAGCGGTACAAATGAACATTTTTGCAGGTTTCAGTAAAAACGGAATCGATTGGGACATTAATCACGAACCAATTGTAATGCAATCCGGTAATACTGATATGATCGAATCTGCTTATAAATATGACCCCCGTGTTGTTTTTATCGAAGATCGTTACTGGATTACGTGGTGTAACGGATACAATGGACCTACAATTGGTATTGGATATACTTTTGACTTCAAAGAATTTTTTCAATGCGAAAATGCCTTTCTGCCATTTAACAGAAATGGAGTTTTGTTTCCACAAAAAATAAACGGAAAATATGCCATGTTAAGCCGTCCGAGTGATAATGGTCATACGCCTTTTGGAGATATCTGGATTAGTTATAGCCCGGATATGAAATACTGGGGAGAACACCGTTTGGTTATGAAACCATCTCCTTTTGAGCAAAGCGCATGGCAATGTACCAAAGTAGGCGCAGGACCAATTCCAATTTTGACTAGTGAAGGCTGGCTGATGATTTATCACGGCGTTATCAATACCTGCAATGGTTTTCGTTATGCGATGGGAGCAGCACTTTTGGATGAAAACGCACCAGATCAGGTAAAATATAGAACACAACCTTATTTATTAGGTCCGGCAGAAATTTATGAAATGGTTGGAGACGTACCAAATGTAGTTTTCCCATGTGCCGCTTTGCATGATATTGAAGAAGATAAATTAGCCGTATATTACGGTGCAGCAGATACCGTTGTAGCGATAGCATTTGGTAAATTAAGTGAAGTTATTCAGTTTACAAAAGATAATAGTTTATAATAAAAAGCATGCGTTTAAAAATTCAATGGTTAAAAGTAGTTTTAGGATTTCTCTCGATTAGTGGTTACTCACAATCGAAAAATACCATAATACCTAAAACTTACGTTGCTGCTAAAACTACAAATCCAATTGTAATCGATGGAGACGAAGCTGATGCTTCATGGAATAAAGTAGATTGGACTGATCTTTTTGAAGACATAGAAAATAATGTAAAACCAAAATATGCAACAAAAGTTAAAATGCTCTGGGATGAAACCAATTTTTACATTTTAGCAAAAATTGAGGAACCGCACGTTTGGGCAAATTTAAAACAGCGTGATACGATTATCTTTTACAATAATGATTTTGAAGTTTTTATAGATCCCGACAGCGACACTTTTAACTATTATGAATTAGAGATAAATGCCTTAAATACAGCTTGGGATCTATTTTTGTCAAAGCCTTACAGAGAAAATGATAATGTTGTTTTAAACGACTGGAATATTCCGGGCCTGAAATCAGCAGTAAAAATCAACGGAACGCTAAATAATGCAAACGATACAGATGAAGGTTGGATATTAGAAATGGCGATTCCCTGGGCATCTTATAAAACATCTTATTTTGATAAAAATGTGCCTGTAGATAAATTTTGGAGAGTTAATTTTTCAAGAGTCAATTGGCAACATAGTATTACGAATGGCAGTTATGAACGAAAAAAAGATGCTGACGGAAAATTTTTACCGGAGTACAATTGGGTTTGGTCGCCAATGGGCGTAATCAATATGCACGAACCGGAGAAATGGGGGTATGTTTATTTTTCTTCCAAAGATGGAAAAGACAACTTTACTATTCCGCAGGAAGAAAAAGTAAAATGGGAACTTTATAATTTGTACAGAGCCCAAAAAGAATATTATCAGAAGAATAAAGTGTGGGCAAAATCTATACAAAATCTAACCAAAGAAACTATTAGTGTTGATGGTAAAATTTTAAAACCAATAGTAGAAAATCATTCAACGGGATACAACATTTCGATAAAAAGTCCATTTTCTAATCAAACATTTATTATCAGGCAAGATGGCAAAATAATACAAAAATAAACTACTATGAAACTATCAAAACTATTACTTTTTTTAATAGCACTCAGCATTTTTTCCTGCGCTAAAAAAGAAGAACAAACCAATTTTAAATTTGGAGTCTGGACAACCGCTGATCCTAAAAAATCGGATGCAGATTACACCAAAGAATTTAAAAAATATAAAGATGGCGGAATCGATGAAGTATTAATCAATACCAAAACAGATCCAAAACTCTTGAAAAGATTAGCGCCTCTTGCCACAAAAGAAGGCTTGAAAGTACATGCCTGGATCATGGCTATGAACAGACCGGATGATTCTGTTGCATTGCAACATCCGGATTGGTACATGGTAAGCAAAGAAGGAAAATCATGTTTTGATAACCGCCCTTATGTGGATTATTATCAATGGTTATGCCCAACAAGAAAAGCATCAAGAGATCACGTTTTAGGTTTGGTAGAAGAACTGGCAAAAGTAGAAGGAATCGAAAGTGTACATTTAGATTATATTCGTTTTCCCGATATTTTTTTACCGATAAGTTTATTACCAAAATACAACTTAGTTCAGGATGTAGAATTACCCCAATTCGATTTTTGTTATTGTGATGAATGTGTAAAAGCATTTGAAAAAATACATCATAAAAACCCCAAAACAAGTCACAACACTTCTATTGATATGGAGTGGAAAAACTTTAGATTAAATGCCATAAAAGCAGTCGTTGACGATGCTTATAAAATTGCGCACAAGCACAATAAAAATTTAACCGCAGCAGTATTTCCTTATCCTGAAATGGCAGATCACATGGTACGACAACGTTGGGACAAATGGAATATTGATGAAGTATATCCTATGATTTATCATAGTTTTTATAATGAAGAAATTGACTGGGTTGGTTATGCCACAAAACAAGGTGTTGCTGATTTAGAAGATAAAAAAACGAAAATCAATACGGGAATTTATATTCCGGGATTGAAAAACGATAAGGAGTTAAAAGAAGCTATCTTGTTGGCAAAAGAAAATGGAGCTGTTGGTGTTTCATTTTTTGACGGAAATGCATTGTCTGATAGTAATTTAAAGACAATCAAAGAAACAAAAGCAAGTTTAAAATAGCTTTTTAACCTCTTCAAAAGATTAAAATAAATGATATGTCAAATTGCATATACTTAATTCAAGTTGCTGGTTTAAAAATTCAACAAATAAGTTGGTTGTAAAAAAGTATAATCCCTACGGGATATTTCTATGGTGTGTCTTTCGATAATTCTACCAATATTTAACTTCTAACGGAGTAATAAAAAAATATCCCGGAGAGATTACATATTTGGTAGAGATCAATTTATTTTACCATTTTTTTGTCCCGTAGGGACTACACTTATAAAAAATAAAGAATGAAAAAAACAATATCCATATTATCAGTTTTGATTGCTTCAATAGGATCAGTTAATGCACAGGAAAAAGTTCCTTTCTGGCAAAACGAAAAAATCAATGAAGATAATAGGGAGCCGATGCACGCTGCTTATTATGTTTTTGAAAATGAAGCATTGGCAACTAAAAATGAATGGAGACAATCTAAAAATTATCTGGATATTAACGGAGCCTGGAAATTTAAGTATGTTGACAGTCCGGATGATCTTCCGAAGGAATTTGAAAAAAGTAATTTTAATGACACATCCTGGGATAATTTCAGAATTCCTGCAAGCTGGGATGTAAATGGTTATGGATATCCTGTTTATGTAAATACCACGTATGATTTTGATTATTTAATGGCGCCAAACCCCCCATTTGTGCCCACTAAATATAATCCTACGGGTATTTACAGAAGGGATATTACAATTGATAAATCTTGGGAAGGAAAAGATATTTTTCTACATATTGGTACCGCAAAATCGAATCTTACGGTTTGGGTGAACGGCGTTTATGTGGGATATGGCGAAGACGGAAAATTGCCTTCTGAATTTAATCTGAGTAAATATGTAAAAACAGGCAAAAATAGTATCGTTCTAAAAGTAATGAAATGGAATGACGGTTCGTATTTAGAATGTCAGGATATGTGGCGAATGAGCGGAATTACCAGAGATTCTTATCTGGTTGCCAGGAATAAAACACATCTTAAAGATTATGAAATCATTCCGGATTTAGACGCTTCTTATGTAAACGGAACTTTGAAAATTGCAACTGAATTTTCAGATTTAAATAAAAAAGACGGTTATAATTTAGAAGTTCAGTTAAAAGACGGTGATAAAATAGTTACCTCTAAAACTATTTCCGCTTTAAGCGAAAAACAAACTTTTGACTTCGCTGTAAATAATCCGAAGAAATGGAGTGCCGAAATCCCAAATTTATATAAGGTTTCTTTTCTTTTAAAAGATAAAAAAGGAAATGTTATCGAAGTAATCAATCAAAACGTAGGCTTTAGAAAGGTAGAAATCAAGGGCGGACAACTTTTAGTAAACGGAAAAGCAATTTACATAAAAGGGGTAAACCGTCATGAAGTTGATCCGGTTGCGGGACAAACTATTTCGAGAGAACGCATGGAACAGGATATTAAAGTCATGAAAGAATTTAACATCAATGCAGTAAGAATGTCGCATTATCCTAACGATGAATATTTCTACGAGTTATGCGATAAATACGGAATTTATGTGGTTGATGAGGCCAATATAGAATCACACGGAATGGGTTATGATATCACCAAAACGCTGGGTAATAAACCAGATTGGGAACTGGCACATATTCAGCGAATGCAGCGAATGATCGAAAGGGATAAAAACCATTCTTCGATCATTATATGGAGTATGGGGAACGAAGCTGGAAATGGTTACAATTTTTACAGAGGGTATTTATGGATTAAAAATCGCGATAAATCAAGACCTATTCAGTACGAAAGAGCGACAGCCGGTGCTTGGGATGGAAAAGATCTGAAGTTTGAATGGGATTCTGATATTATTGACCCAATGTACAGTTCGCCTAATAAAATGGAAGAATATATTCTGGCAAACCCAAATCCGTCAAGACCTTATATTCAGTGCGAGTATGCGCATGCGATGGGAAACTCGATGGGAAATTTTAAAGATTATTGGGATGTGATTCGTAAATATCCGAACTTTCAGGGAGGATTTATCTGGGATATGATCGATCAGTCGGTTTATAAAATACAACCTGACGGAACTAAGATTCTTGCTTATGGTGGAGATTTTGGACCAAAAGATGTAAGAAGTGATAACAACTTTGTCAATAATGGTATATTTACGGTAGAAAGAAAACCAAATCCGCATGCTTTTGAAATGCGAAATGTAATGCAAAATATTCTGACTTCATGGGAGAATAAAGAAACGGCAACTATAAAAGTGTACAATGAATTTTCGTTTAAGGATTTAAGCAATGTGACTTTGCACTGGAAATTAATTTTGGACGGTATTGCACAAGACTCAGGAGTTATTGACTATCTGGCAATCGATCCTAATCAGTCAAAAACCTATACGTTGCCTATTAAATTGGGTGATAAACAATTTAGTGAAGCTTTTATAAATATAAGTTATCAGCTAAAACAAGACGAACCGCTTTTGCCAAAAGGTTTCGAAATCGCAAGAGAACAATTGGCATACAAAGGAATTTGGAAAAATGATATTAAAGTTAATGGCGCGGCTAAAATAAATGTAGAAAAAAACGCAAACAATACTGTTTTTAAAAGTGATAAAGCAGTGATAACTTTCGATAAAAAAACAGGATTTATAAATGGTTATTCATTCGAGAATAAACCTGTTCTAAAAGATGGTTATCAATTGCGACCTAATTTCTGGAGAGCACCAAATGATAATGATTTTGGAGCAAACCTTCAGGTGAATTTAAAAGCATGGAAAGAAGCTACAGAAAATCCTACGCTTATAAATTGGTCATATACGAGTACAAAAGACAATAAAATTCAGGTAAAAGCAACTTATAATTTAACATCAGTTTCTGCTACGTTAGAATTAAATTACGAGATAAACAGCAACGGAGAATTAAGCGTAACAGAACAATTGAATATCGATAAAACAAAAGAAACTCCGGTATTACCAAGATTTGGAATGGAAATAATTCTGCCTAAAGATTTTAGTGCAATAAGTTATTACGGAAGAGGGCCACACGAAAATTATATCGACAGAAATTATAGTGCACAAGTTGGAATTTATAATCAAACAGTTTCAGAGCAATATTATCCATACATCCGTCCGCAGGAAACCGGTAATAAAACCGATGTTCGCTGGTTGGAATTGTCAAATGATACATTGAAAATAAGGGTTACATCAAATGAATTGTTGGCAACTACAGCTTTACATTTTTTAAATGAAGACTTGGATGATGGTTTAAAAAAAGATCAACGACACGCTGCCGAATTGAAAGAAAGAGATTTAACAAGTCTTAAAATTGATTATAAACAAATGGGAGTTGGTGGTATAGACAGCTGGCAAGCCTGGCCAATGGAAAAATACCTTTTGAGAGACAAAAAATATGAATATCAATTTAAAATAACACCATCAATAAAATAATTAGCATATGAGAATTATAAAGTCCTGTTTGATTATTGGTTTTCTTGCGCTTGTAACGTCTTCTTATGCACAGAAAGTTTACACGGAAAATGATATTCGTATTATTCCAAAACCAAATCAGACAATGATAAAAGCAGGTGTTTTTGAATTTACAAAAGACACAAAGTTCGTTGTCAATGGCGATTTCCAAAAAGATGCTGCAACTGCTTTAATCAATAAATTTGGAGTTGCTGCAGGCTGGCGTCCGGAAATTACATCAAAAATTCCGGTGAGTAATTTTATCCAGTTTAAAATCGATCAAAACTTAAAAAATGAAGCTTATATATTAGATGTAAATCAAAAAAGTATTACTATTTCGGCTAAGGGAGACGCAGGTTTCCTTTATGGATTAGAAAGTATCAGACAATTGCTTCCGGCTGCTATAGAAAGTAATTATACTATTACATCTGAAAAATGGCAGATCCCGAATGTAACGATTACTGATGAACCACGTTTTAAATGGAGAGGTTTGATGCTGGATGTGTCACGCCATTTCTTTGATAAAAATTATATTCTGGCAACAATCGATCGTTTGGCGATGCATAAAATGAATGTTTTGCATTTGCACTTGGTAGACGATCAGGGTTGGAGAATCGAAATAAAAAAATATCCAAAATTAACCGAGGTTGGTGCCTGGAGGGTCGATCAGGAAAATGTTTCCTGGAATGCCAGATTGACTACAAATCCGGATGAAAAAGGGACTTATGGCGGGTTTTTTACGCAGGAAGAATTAAAAGAAATTGTAAAATATGCCGCAACAAAAAACATCGAAGTAATTCCGGAAATCGAAATGCCGGCGCACGTAAGTTCTGCCATTGCATCGTATCCTGAACTGGCTTGTTTTGATCAGCGTATTGGTGTCCCGTCTGGCGGATTATGGCCTATCACGGATATTTATTGTGCCGGAAAAGAATCTACATTTGAGTTTTTGCAAAATGTATTAGACGAAGTAATGACTGTTTTTCCATCAAAATATATTCATATTGGCGGCGATGAAGCGACTAAAACCAATTGGGAAAAATGTCCGTATTGTCAAAAAAGAATGAAAGATCTGGGCTTAAAAAACACTAATGAATTGCAAAGTTATTTTGTGAAACGTATTGAAAAATATATTAATTCTAAAGGTAAAAAAGTAATTGGCTGGGACGAAATTATAGAAGGCGGTTTGGCTCCGGAAGCTACAGTAATGAGCTGGAGAGGCACAAAAGGCGGCATTGAAGCGGCAGATCAGGGACATGATGTTATTATGACTCCGGAATCTCCTTGTTATTTTAATTTTTATCAAGGGCCTCAAAATGAAGAACCATTGGCTTTTGATGCTTATAATCCGTTAAATAAAGTGTACGAATTTGATCCGGTTGTTTCAACCATGACACCGCAGGAAGCTGCACACGTGTTAGGCGGACAAGCGAATTTATGGGCAGAGCATCTCGCAGGTCCAAAAGATTCTGAGTATATGATTTTTCCAAGATTAGCGGCATTATCAGAAACATTATGGAGCCAAAAGGAAAAACGCAACTGGAACGATTTTACAACAAGATTGTTTTCATTATTAAGACGTTATGATTATTTAGGGATCAATTACGCAAAAAGTGCTTATTTGGTAACAGCTTCTTCAACGGCTGATTTAGCCAAAATGCAAATTAATGTTGAGTTGAAAAATGAATTTCCAAATCCGGATATTCGATATGTTTTAGGGAATAAAAATATGGATCATCACGCTGTAAAATATACAAGCCCAATTGGATTTAAGGAAACGACAATACTAAAAGCTTCTTTGTTTCGAGATGACAAACCGGTAGGAAAAATGTTTACAGATACTATTATTTTTCATAAAGCCGTGGGACGCAAAGTAGAATATTTGACTCCTTTTAATCAGAATTATAAAGGAGATGCCAATACGATGGTAAACAGCATTCGCGGAAGCAAAAATTTCCATGACGGACAATGGCAAGCATGGCTGGTAAATGACATGGAACTTGTTGTTGATCTGGAAAAGCAGGAAAGTATTCAGGAAGTGTCAGTTGGAACTTTAGAAAGTCAGGGTGCAGGAGTTAATTTTCCAATAGAAGTTAAAGTGTTTGTCTCAAATGACGGCATCACATACAAACAAGTTGGAAAACTGACTCGTCCTTTTGCAATAAGTCCGGTTCCGGAATTGAAAGATTTTAAAATCAATTTCGAAAAACAAAATGTACGCTATGTAAAAGTAATCGCAGCTAACTTAAAGAAAAGCCCTAAAGGCGAATCTTCATGGTTATTTGTTGATGAAATTTCTGTGAATTAAATAGACAGTTGGGCGCAATTATTTAAACACATAGAAACATAGATTTATATTTTGAAATGAATAAAAGAGAATATAAAAAGAAACTAGTTTCTTACACATAGCTATGTGTTTTTATTTAAAAATGGGTTGAAGCTTTCACAAAGTCAGAATTACGCATAATACTAAAAAACAAAAAATAATAAACAATAAACAGATTAAAGATGAAAAGAGGAATATTCATACTCGCACTTTTATTTTCAGTTCAAATGTTTTCGCAGGCTATTTACGAAGATGAACGTTATGTACCGGAAACAGATCCGTTAGTATTAAAAAACTTAGACGAGTGGCAAGGTAAAAAATTTGGATTGTTAATGCATTGGGGAACATATAGCGAATGGGGAATTGTAGAATCCTGGTCAATTTGTCCGGAAGATTATGGATGGTGCGAACGAAAAAAAGGAACTAATCCAGGAAATTACAATGAATATGTAAAAGAGTATGAAGGATTAAAAAAGACTTTTAATCCAATAAAGTTTGATCCTGCAAAATGGGCAAAAGCAGCGAAATATGCAGGAATGAAATACATGGTTTTTACCACAAAACACCATGACGGATTTAATATGTTTGATACCAAATATTCTGATTATAAAGTAACAGACAAAGGATGCGCTTTTAGTACTAATCCAAAAGCAAATATTGCCAAAGAAGTTTTTAATGCGTTTAGAGCTGAAAATATTTCAACCGGAGCTTATTTCTCAAAACCTGACTGGCATAACGAAAATTACTGGGATCCTTATTTTCCTCCTTTCGACAGAAACGTAAATTATGATCCGGCTTTATATCCTGAAAAATGGCAGAAATATGTTGATTTTACACACAACCAAATTTTAGAATTATTATCTGATTACGGTAAAATTGATATTTTATGGTTAGATGGTGGATGGGTTAGAAAAAGAGACCAACAAAACATAAAAGAAAACTACGATGAAAAGTTTGCTGAAAACGAAGCAAAAAACGGTTTCATCAAACACAGAGTTGTAGATCAGGATCCTAAAATGGATGAATTAGTAATAAAAGCACGCCAAAAACAACCGGGTTTAATTGTAGTAGACAGAGCGGTTCATGGAAAAAACCAAAACTATCTGACTCCAGAAAACAGGGTTCCTGAAAAAACCTTGCCTTACCCGTGGGAATCTTGTATTACCTCTGGCGGCGGATGGTCATATACTCCCGATGCTACATATTTAACAGGGCGACAAGGTATTCATATGTTGATTGATGTTGTGGCAAAAGGTGGGAATTTATTATTGAATGTTGCACCAAGTCCTGAAGGAGAATGGCAACAAGGAGCTTATGATTTATTGGCAGCTTACGGTGATTGGATGAAGGTAAACAGCACAGCGATTTACAACACAAAACCAATTGAGCCTTTTAAAGAGAGCAACATTTGCATGACACAAAATAAAGCCGGTAATGTTTTCTTGTTTTATCTGGCTAAAGAAGGAGAAAATAAAATTCCTGCAGAAATTGTGATAAAGTCAATTAATCCTAAAAAAGGAACAAAAATTTCGATGTTAGGTTCAAAAACTTCACTGAAATGGACTAAGGAAGCTGAAGGATTTAAAGTTGTAATTCCGGAAAGTTTAAGAAACAATTTACCTTGTAAAGAAGCATGGACTTTAAAAATTGAAGCTATTAACAGATAGAAATTATTATGTTTTTAAATAAAAGGATAACAATACAAACAGCATGTTTTTTTTACATGCTGTTTTTTGGCATAAGTATTTTTGCACAGGAACCTGCTGATTTTGTGAATCCGCTTATTGGAACTTCCAATTACGGAGCCACTTTTCCGGGACCAATCGCACCAAGAGGTATGGCAAGTATTAGTCCGTTTAATGTTGCGGGGAAGCAAAACAAATTAGAAAAAGACAGTCAATGGCTGTCAAATCCGTATGTAAACGAAAATACGTTTTTAACCGGATTTAGTCAGGTAAATATCAGTGGCGTTGGTTGTCCGGATTTAGGTGTTTTGTTATTAATGCCAACAACAGGAGAAATAGAGACTAATCATTTAAAATACGGTTCAACTTATTCTAACGAAGTTGCTAAAGCAGCATATTACAGTGTAAATCTGGATAAATATAATATTAAGGCTGAATTTACAGCGTCTAAAAGAGTAGGTGTAAGCAAATTTACTTTCCCAAAAGGGCAATCTAACATTTTGTTAAATCTTGGTTTAGGTTTAACAAATGAAGAAGGAGCGATGGTAAAAGTGGTTTCATCTACAGAAATTGAAGGAATGCGTTCCGTTGGTTCATTTTGTTATAATAGTCCGGAGGATGCTTATCCGATTTATTTTGTAGCGAAATTTTCTAAAGCTGCGGATAAATTTGGAGTTTGGAAAAAACCGACAAAATATGAAGGAGTTGAAGCACAATGGATGACGTACAACGGCAAAACCAGAATGATGGACAATACTATTAAAACAGTTGTTGGTGATAGTATTGGGACTTATTTTAGATACAAATTTAATAAACAGGAAACTGTTGAGGTAAAAATTGGAATTTCGTACGTGAGTATCGCAAATGCGCGTGAAAACTTAGAAAAAGAAACCGGAAACAAATCGTTTGAAGCGGTTTATAATGACACATATAACGAATGGAATGATGAACTCTCTAAAATTTTGGTCGAAGGTGGTTCAAAAGACGATAAAACTGTTTTTTACACGGCATTATATCACACCTTGATTCATCCGAATACTTTAAATGATTTTAATGGAGAATATCCTGTAATAAAAAGAACCAAAATTGCCAAAACCGATGGAACACGTTATACGACGTTTTCTTTGTGGGATACGTATAGAAACATGCATCCTTTAACATCGTTAGTGTATCCTAAGCAACAATCTGATATGATAAAAAGTATGCTGGAAATGTATGATGAAAACGGTTGGTTGCCTAAATGGGAATTAAATTCGACAGAAACATTTACAATGGTTGGAGATCCGGCAAGTATCGTTATAGTCGACGCCTGCTTAAAGGGAATTCAGGATTTTGATATTTATAAGGCATATTATGCAATGCTAAAAGGGGCAGATAAAACCGAAAATAATCCGTTACGCCCGGGGCTGAAAGAATATATCGACAAGGGGTATTTATCAACCAATTATCGCGGTCCTGTTTCTACAACGCAAGAATATAATACTTCAGATTATGCGATTTCACTTTTGGCGAAAGCTTTGGGTGAAAAAGATGATTATAAGCGTTTTACTAAACGTTCATTATCGTACCAAAAATTATATGATAAAGATTTAAAATTATTTCGACCAAGAACAGCTGCCGGAAAATGGTATGAACCTTTTGATCCTGCATCGGGAGCAAATTTTCAGGAAAATGTTGGTTTTATCGAAGGCAATGCGTGGCAATATGCTTTTATGGTTCCGCATGATATAAAGGGACTAATGAAATTAATGGGCGGTGAAAAAGCTTTCTCTGATCAATTGCAAAAAGTATTCGATACCAAACAATTTGATATGGCAAACGAGCCGGATATTGCTTATCCTTATTTATTTAATTATGTAAAAGGAGAGGAGTGGAAGAGTCAGGAAATAGTGAAAAAATTAGTTAAAGAATATTTTCAAAACAAACCAAATGGTTTACCAGGAAATGATGATGCAGGAACAATGTCGGCCTGGTTGGTTTATTCGATGATGGGGATTTATCCAATATCGCCGGGAGATCCAATTTATACTATTACCACGCCAATGTTTCATAGAATAACGATCAAACTAGATCCAAGATATTATAAAAAAGAAAGCATTGTAATTGAAAGACAAGAAAATAATGATGGAAAAATCAATTCGATTGAGCTAAACGGAAAATCACTTAATAGCTTTTTTATTTCGCACGAAGATTTTGTGAATGGAACGATACTGAAAGTGATTCAAAATTAAAAAACAACACAACTATGTTACAAGTAAGAATGAAAAAAACAGCCATTATTTTCATAATGGCTGTTGGTTTTTATAACCACGGTTACACCCAAAAAAAATATCCGTACCAAGACCCTAAATTACCGGTAGAAGAAAGGCTTACAGATTTATTAAGCCGAATGAGTCTGGAGGAAAAAGTACGCCAGATGGATATGTACAAAGGAGAGTTTTTTAAAGATAAAGAAGATTTTTCGAAATCAAAATCAGATCTAAAAATAGGGAATCTGGGTATTGGGGCGATTCATGACATTTATCCGCGTTCGGCAAAAATGATCAATGATTTGCAAAGCGAAGTAATTAAAAAGAACAAATGGGGAATTCCTGCACTTATAATGTGCGAGATGCTTCACGGTTATCTGGATGACGGCAGTACGGCTTTCCCCATGAATATTGGTTTAGGTGCAACCTGGGACACAAACCTAATGGATAAAGTAGGTAAAGTAATTGCGACTGAAGCCAGAGCACACGGAGTTCATTTTGGGCTGGGACCAAACTTAGATCTTGGCCGTGAACCAAGATGGGGAAGGGTTGCTGAAACTTTTGGTGAAGATGCTTATTTAAACAGCGAGATTGGTTTGGCAATGATAAAAGGTATGCAGGGAGATGATTTAAGATCAGATCGTTCCATTATTGCAGAACCCAAACACTTCGCTGTTCACGGAATTCCACAGGCGGGAGGAAATTCGTCTCCAATTTTATTGGGAGAACGTTCGGTTCGTGAAGACCATCTTCCATCGTTTGAGAAAGCATTTAGAAAAGGTGGTGCTTTAGGAACCATGTGTGCGTATTCTGAATTAGATGGAATTCCTTGTGCAGCAAACCATTGGTTATTGACAGATGTTTTAAGAAAAGAATGGGGTTTTAAAGGAATTGTAGTATCAGATTTGGGTGCTATAAAATACCTTCAGGTAACACATTATGTTACAGATTCGCCTAAAGAAAGTATTAGAGAAGCAGTTGCTGCTGGAGTTGACATGCAGTTTTATGATTTTACAAATGAGTTTTGGCAGCAAAGCCTTATTGAATTGGTAAACGAGAAAAAACTAACAATGGCGCAAATAGACCGTGCTGCGGGTGGAGTTTTAAGATTGAAATTTTTATTGGGATTATTTGAAAACCCGTACACGGATAAAAATCTGATAAAGGAACGTTTTCATACCAAAGAAAATCAGGAAATTGCTTTAGAAGCGGGTCATAAATCAATTATTTTACTAAAAAATGAAAATAATATTCTACCTTTAAGTAAAGATATAAAAACAGTTGCTGTTATAGGCCCAAATGCTGATGCGTCAAGATTAGGTGGTTATGCTGTAAAAAATAAAGTGGGAACTACTGTTCTTGAAGGTGTTAAGCAAGTTGTTGGTGCCAAAACCAATGTATTGTATGAAGAAGGTGTTCCTTTAATTGTGAAAGGACAAATTATTCCGTCGAAATATTTATTTACACCTGACGGATCTCAAAACGGATTAAAAGGAGAATATTTCAATAACAGAAATGTAGAAGGAAATCCAGTATTAACTCGTATTGACAATCAATTAGAATTTGACTGGCCCTGGTCTCCGGGAGATGGTGTTACAGATGATGATTTCTCAATTCGCTGGACAGGATATATTCAATCAGAAAAATCATTTGATGGCTGGTTGGGTTTAAGTTCAGATGATGGAATCAGAATGTGGGTTGATGATCAATTGGTTATCGATAACTGGACAAAAGGTGCTACAAGTATGGTTACGACTCCAAAAAATATCGAAGCCGGAAAAAAATATAAAGTCCGCATCGAAATGTGGGAAGGCGGCTGGGGAGCCAGAGCGCACTTGCGTTGGAATCTGGAAAAAGTAAATTTTCAGCCAGCGATCGATATTGCTAAAAAAGCAGATGTTGCGATTGTAGTTTTGGGAGAATCAAATGAATTGGTAGAAGAAAACAGAGACGTTGCATCTTTAGACTTGCACGGAATGCAGCAGGAATTGATCGAAGCCATCCAGAAAACAGGAACTCCGGTTGTTTGTGTGTTATTAAACGGTCGTCCTCTTTCTACAAACTGGATCAGCGAAAATATTCCTGCTCTTGTAGAAGCCTGGTTTCCGGGTGAGGCAGGAGGTACGGCTGTAGCCGATGTTTTGTTTGGGAATTATAATCCGGGCGGAAGATTGCCTATTACAGTTCCTAAATCTGTTGGACAATTGCCTATATATTACAATCAAAAACCATCTGCGATACATCGATATGTTAGTGAAAGCGAAAATCCGTTGTACACATTTGGTTACGGGTTAAGTTATACGACTTTTGAATATTCAAATCTTAAAACCAGTGCTGCGTCAATTAAAACAGATGGAGAATTGAAAGTAACTATAGACGTTAAAAACACAGGAAATTATGATGGAGATGAGGTTGTGCAGTTGTACATTAATGATGTGTATAGTAGTGTAACAACTCCAAGAAAAACATTGAAGGGTTTCAAGAGATTATTTATTAAAAAAGGAGAAACAAAAACTGTAGAGTTTACATTGACTTCTGACGAATTATCGCTGTGGAATCGTGAAATGAAGCGGGTTGTAGAACCGGGAGATTTTGAAGTTATGGTAGGTGGTAACTCTGTTGATTTACAAAAAAAATCTTTTAAGGTTTTGTAGTGATTTGGTAAAAAACGATAAGATATTTATTGTTTTAAGTATTAAATAGAGAATACCTTTAAAAAAAACAAAAAACAGTTAGATATGGTTAAGTGGTAGGGGTTGGTATAAAGAGGATTAAGATTACAAATAAAGTCGTTTTATTTCTTTTAAATGTTAAAGTTTCCCCAACGCCTTTTCAAAATTGTCATTTGTCGAAATTATATTTTGTTAACAGAATGTATTCTTAAGTTTAACATGTTATTAACTAAAAAAACAACTAAACATGATTAAGAACGTACTAAAATTATTGTTTGTTTTATGCTTATTCGGATTTCAAGGTCTGAAGGCACAAACAACAATAAAAGGAACGATAACAGATGCAGTAAGCGGAATTCCAATCCCTGGTGCAAATGTTGTTGTTAAAGGAACGAGAACCAGCGCATCATCAGATTTTGATGGTAAGTACAGTATTACAGTTTCAAATCAGTCAGCAGTTTTAGTCTTCACCTATGTAGGCTCTGCTCCAAAAGAAGTTGCTGTAGGAACCCAAACGACAGTAAATGTAGCTTTAGGTGCAGCTACACAGCAATTGGGAGAGGTAGTAGTTACTGCTCTTGGTATTAAAAGAGAGAAAAAGGCTATTACGTATTCTGCACAAAACATTTCAGTAGATGAGCTTTCAGAAGCAAGATCGTTAAACGTTGCCAACTCACTTTCAGGTAAAGTTGCCGGTCTTAACTTCTCTACAACTTCAAACGGAGTTGGTAGTTCATCTAGAATTACCTTAAGAGGGAACAGATCTCTTACAGGAAACAACCAGCCAATGTATGTGGTAGATGGTGTGCCAATTAGTAATGGAACGACCACTACAAATCCTGATATTGATACAGGAGGAACTACACAGCCGGATGGTATTTCGAACATTAACCCGGAAGATATTGCTTCGATGACCGTTCTTAAGGGACCATCTGCAGCAGCACTTTACGGAACTAGAGCAAGTAATGGTGTAATTGTTATTACGACCAAATCTGGTAAATCAGGAAGAACTTCAGTTTCGTTATCGTCTAATTTTATGGCTTCATCAGCATATAATTTGATGAACTTACAAAACGAATACGGACAAGGTACTCTAGGCGCTTACAACTCAACATCTAGCTCAAGTTGGGGAGGAAAATTAGACGGAAGACAGGTTGCTGCATGGCAGTTGGTTCGTAATCCTAATTATTCAGGACCTGCAACAACGAGTTATACTCCACAACCAAACAACGTTATTGATTTCTATAAAACGGGGTATAATTTAGCTAATACATTAACTATTACGGCAGGAAATGAAAAAGCACAAGGTTATTTCTCTTACACTAACACTAGTGCCGAAGGTATTGTGGGAGGAAATCAATTAGACAGACATAATCTTAATTTAAGATTAACCAGTAAGGTATCTGATAAATTATCATTAGATGTAAAAACGAACTATATCGTTCAGGATATCGATAATTTGTTAAGAACCGGAGAAGAATCTATTGGTACATCAGCTTATTTATTACCACGTAGTATGAAATTTAATGAGTACAAAGATTTTGAATATTTTGATGCTGCCGGACAAAGACAAATGAACTATTTCTTAGACGAGGCCGGATCTCCAGGCGGAAACCCATATTGGTCAGCTTTGCGTGATGATGCACGTACAGACAAAAGAAACAGATTTATAGGTTTGGCTTCTCTTAAATATGATTTTACAAAAACAATAAGTTTACAGATTAGAACTGGTTTAGACCAAATGACCAATAAGAATGTTAGAAACAGATATGCTACAGTAGCTTTTAATAACAATCTTGGTTCATACAGTGAATCTTATGAGACTGTAAGCGAGTTCAATACAGATGCTTTACTTTCTTATAATGAAAAATTTGGTGATTTCTCTATTGGTATTAATGCTGGTGCGAATGCTTTGCAACAAAATAGTTCTTCATTAAATTCAGGAGGAGTTTTAAGTAAAAGAAACTTTTTTGCTTTATCGAATGTAGCAACTATTCAGTCAACGTCTACAGCTTCAGAGAAAAGAATTAACTCGATTTATGGTTTCTCACAAATTGGTTTTAGAAATTATTTATTTTTGGACTTAACTGCCAGAAATGACTGGTCATCTACTTTACCGGCTGCAAACAGATCATTCTTTTATCCTTCAGTAGGTATCTCGGGAGTACTTTCAGATATGTTTACACTTCCTGAGACGATTAGTTTTGCAAAATTAAGAGCTTCTTATGCAAAAGTAGGTAATGATACAGATCCTTATCAAACCAGTTCAAGATTATCTTATATTGGTGGTAACGGCGGTATGTTGTATTCTCAGACAACAGCAGCAAATCCTAATTTAAGACCAGAGATGTCAAGCTCTGTTGAGTTTGGTGGGGAGGTTAGAATTCTTAAAAATCGAGTAGGATTAGATGTTACTTATTTCCAAACGAATACAAAAGATCAGATTTTTTACATCAATACTCCAGAATCTTCTTCGACTTCGAGAGCGGTAGTAAACGGTGGAGAAGTTCAAAATAAAGGTATCGAGATGGTTCTTAGTATAACTCCAATACAAACTGCAAATTTCTCTTGGGAGGTTGCTGCCAACTATGCAACTTACAGATCTGAAGTAAAATCTATTTATGGAGGAAGAGAAGAATTAGTACTTGGTGAAGGACGATTGGTGAGAAGTAAAGTTATTAAGGGTGGTGAATATGGAGATCTGTATATTAAAGGTTTCCAAAGATCTCCTGACGGAAAAATTATTGTAAACAGTGCAGGTATTCCACTTGCAACAAATAGTTTTGATGTTCGTGCCGGAAACTTTAATCCGGACTGGACTGCAGGTTTGAAAAATAATTTTAAATACAAAGATTTCTCTTTAAGTTTTCTTGTTGATTTTAGAATTGGTGGTGAGGTTATCTCTTACACTCAGGCAAGACAAGCTGGTTTAGGGGTAAGCGATATTACGCTTGCAGGAAGAGAAGGCGGAATTGTTGTTGATGGTGTTGTAGCGGGTCCAGGCGGAACTTATACTCAAAATACAGTAAGCATTAATGCAGAACAATACTGGACAGCAATTGGACAAAGAACACCTATTGCAGAACCTTTTATTTATGATGCTACAAACATCAGATTAAGAGAACTTGTTTTTGGATATTCTTTACCAAAACGTCTTTTAGGCAACTCTGGTTTTACAAATATTGACTTTTCACTAGTAGGAAGAAATTTATTCTTCTTCGTAAATAAAGCCAAATATTTTGACCCGGAAGCAGGTGCTGGTACAGGAAACTTACAAGGTATAGAATCTTTCAACATTCCTTCAACGAGAGATTATGGAGTAAATGTTAAATTTGGATTTTAATTAAAAAAAGACACATCATGAAATATAGTTTTAAAATAAAAACTTTAGGAGTTGCATTAATGGCAGTTTCTATTTTATCAAGCTGTACAAGCGACTTTGATAAAATAAACACCGATCCTAATTCGCTTACAGAAGATCAGCTGGATCCAACTCTTGCAGGACCATCTTTTGCATCTGCAATTTATGCCGGAATCCATAACGGATCTTACTCATCGCCATCAGGTATTGATGATCAGGGAACATGGGGTATTGCAACAGGTATTTTATCTTCTACTTTTATTCAATACTTAGATTGTGGATATGGTACAGAAAGAAATGCATTCGTAAACGGTTACGAAGGTCGTGGATGGACAAGATTTTACACAGTTGCTGTTCCATCGTTAAACAATGCCATAAAAGCATCTCAAGGAAATGCCGAAGCTTTGGCAATTCTTAAAATCTGGAAAGTTTTCATGTACAATCAGATGGTAGATGCTTACGGACCAATTCCATACACAGAGGCAGGCAATAAGAAAGAAAAAGTGCCTTATGACAGCGTAGAATTTATTTACGAAGATTTCTTTAAATTATTAGATGAAGCAAATGCTACATTAAGTAGTTCTGGTGTAACGACAGTTGCTTCGTTTCAGCCAAATGACCGTCTTTATGCTGGTAATGTTGCCAACTGGAGAGTTTTTGGAAACAGTTTAAGATTACGTTTAGCATTAAGAATCTCTGATATCGAACCTGCTAAAGCAAAAACACAAGCTGAAGCTGCTGTAGCTGCTGGTGTTATGCAAACCAATGAGCAGGGCGCTTTCTTTAAAGCGAGTAATATTACACCAAACAACTTAAATATGATCGTAAACAGCTGGGGTTATACCATGACAGCTTCTATGGAAAGTATTTTGGTAGGATATAATGATCCAAGATTAGCTAAGTGGTTTGCTAAAATTGATACTGGTGTTTATCGTGGTCAGCCTATTGGAGGTTTACAAGATCAGTTTGGAACCACAAAATTCTCTGCTTTTAATAATGATGTTATGGGGAATGGTGCCGCAGGAAATCTTAGCGAATCTAAAAATATCGAAGTATTCATGGCTTCTGAAAACTATTTCAGCAGAGCAGAAGGTGCTTTGAACGGATGGAACATGGGTGGAAGTGCTCAGAGTTTATATGAAGCAGGTATTAGAGCTTCGTTAACACAATGGGGAATTACAGATGCGACTGCGATAAACGCTTACATTGCGGGAAATACATTGCCAACTTTGCCAAACGTCTTAACGGTTTATCCAACTTTAGACTTACAGGATATTCCAGTAAAATTGCCTGTAGCATGGTCTGCAGCAGCTGCGAGTCAGCGTACTCAAATTGCAGTTCAGAAGTATTTGGCTATTTTTCCTGAATCATGGGAATCATGGGCGGACTTACGAAGAAGTGATGCAAAAATTATTTATCCGCCTCTTAATACCGATAATAATGATGCCGGAGTTGGTAAAAGTTTGATGAAAAGAATCATTTATACTACAAACGAATATTCTTCAAATAAAGATGCCGTTAATGATGGAATCGTTAAACTAAAAGGTCCTGATACCGGAGGAACAAAACTTTGGTGGGATACTAAATAATTAATTTGGTTGAGTAAAGACCCACATATTCTTTACTTAAAAACGCAAAAGGAGAGGAAACTCTCCTTTTGTTTTATATAAAAATCAGATATGAATTTAAAAAACTATTATCCGTTTATTGTATTGATGATGTTTTTTCTTTCTTGTTCTTCCTTAAAGAAAGAAGTAAAAGCGATTAATAGTACTCAGGATTATATTGCAGAAAATCCTGTTACCCCAAACAGTCATGCATCAACATTAGTAGAACTGGAACCCAACACACTTTTGGCGGCTTGGTTTGGAGGTAAGTATGAAGGCGCTGGTGATGTAAGTATTTATATTTCATCGTATAAAGAAAAAAAGTGGTCGGCACCCAAAAAGCTGATAGATCCCTTGATTAAAAACGGTGATACATTACCCTGCTGGAATCCGGTTTTGTTTAAAAGTAAAAGCCAAAACTTATATTTGTTTTATAAAGTGGGAAAAAATCCGAGAGAATGGTTTGGTGCTATGATTGTTTCAAAAGACAACGGAAACACCTGGAGCAATCCTAAATATCTTCCAAAAGGAATATTGGGACCTATTAGAAATAAACCAATTGAGACAACTCCGGGAATTATTTTATGCGGAAGCAGTACCGAAAGTATTACTGATAATAAATGGCGTGTTTTTATAGAAACTTATATAGAAGCAACAGATACCTGGACTATAACCGATCTTCAGGATAATAAAAATTTTGACATTATACAGCCCACATTTTTGGTTCATTCTAATAAAGAAATTCAGATTTTATGCAGAAGCAGGCATAATAAATTAATTTCGAGTTGGTCTGAAGATAATGGCAAAACGTGGCAGGGAACAGATAGTATTAATGTTGTAAATTCAAATTCGGGAGTCGATGCAGTAACATTGTCAAATAAATCATTTTTATTAGTGAATAATCCTTTAAAAATGGGAAAAGACTGGTTTAACGGTAGAAATGTTCTCGATGTAGAATATTCAAGAAATGGTGTAATCTGGGAGAAATTATTTGATTTGGAAAACCAAAATAAAGGAGAATTCAGTTATCCTGCCATTATCCAAACAGCAGATCAAAAAATTCATGTTTTGTATACTTACAATAGAAAATATATTAAACACGTCGCATTTGAACTGAAGAAATAAATCAAGTTTTGAAATAATTCATTATTTATGGCGAAAACTTTTTAGATAATTATATACTTGAATGTACCAACTAACCAAAAGATTCGAGGTTTAGTTTCTAACCAGAATATATCCAATGGAGCTAATGATAGTGTGATATTCACAAACTTAAATTAATTAAAAATTTTGTTGGTACAGTGAAGTATCTGGAAGTTTAAAATTATTTTTAAAATAAAAAACAGGCTCAATTTTTAAATTGAGCCTGTTTTTATCTTGCAAAAAAACTAATTGCTAGTTACAGAATAACTATTACAAGTAAAATTTGCCCCATTTCCGTTCGTACCATAACAGGATGAGATTTCAAACCCATATTGTATGTCTCCAACAGTGACGTTACCAAACCATCCCTTATCTTTTACCCAATTATAGATTGCTTTTGCATCTATTGTACCACTATTGGTTTTTGTTGTGCGTAAAAATGAATAAACATTGTTAGAGCCATTGTTTCCACGGAATACATTCCAGGTATGACCACCAATGCTTTGGTTTGTATATACGGGAACAGAAGCGCCGGTTGATGAATAATTATAAGAAATCGGTTTTACATTTCCTGAACCATCTGAATTCCCTGTGTAGTTTAACCACAGCATTATTTCATTGGCTTTAGTACTATCCCAAAGATCATAAGCTGAAACCCAAGCTCCTCCACTTGGAGTAGTTGCATTAAAACTGGTACTAAGAGTATTAATTGTGTTTAACACTTTACCTACGTATTTGGTTGAATTTGGGTATGATTTAATACCTGCTGTATTTGGATGGTTTGCCCAAATACCCCAATTACTGTAATTATTTGCCCATATGGATTGGCTTCCTGCACCAAACCCCCATATGTTATTATATACGGTATAACCGCCATTTGACCAACTGGCATATTGATCAGATGATGACCATGCAGCTTTAACTTCTGATTCATTGTTTAGCTCGCTTTTTTCGCAACCCATAAGCGCTAGGGTTAATACTACAAATAAAATTGATTTTTTCATAAAATTTTAGTTTAAGGTTAAATGATTAGTAATGCTAATGTATTAATAATTACATACTTATCTTATTAATTATTAAGAAAAAGGTGCGTTTTTTAATTATATTCATAAAAAATAGATTATAATTTATTATAGTTCAAAGATATTTTTTAGTTATGGTAAAAATGACTATATATGAAATAAAAAACTGAGAATAATATAATTTGCAAAAAACTAAAACAGGTTTATTCTTACTATAATAAGAATAAACCTGTTTTTTTATTTATTTGAAGTGAAGATAAATTGTTTGTCAAAGTGTTGTTATATAGTTAAATAACAACTTCGAGAAGAGAATTAGTTTACTTTCCCAGATTTGCAACCCATATGTTTCCTGATTTTCCGGCACCCATTTCTATATAAGTATTACTCATCATAGCTTTGCAATGGTCTTCGCTGTTTTTCCAGCCTAGTACAACTTCGGCAGCAGTAGTGTAATTGCGAGCGATCACTTCGCCTACATATTTTCCGGTATAACCAGCAGCAGCAGCTCTTTGTATAGGACTTGTCCCTTCAGGTGATATATGCGAGAAATAATTACGTGCATTCATATCATTAGCATAATTAAGAGCTGTTTTTGTCAATATTGAATTGCTTACTAATGCAGGTACAGCAGGCATATCATCTGCTCCACATTTACATCCCTTAGTTCTAAGTTTGTTTATTTCAATCAAAACTGAATTGGTGACGTCTGTCTCATCTATGGAAGTATCATTATCACTATTACAAGAGATAAATAATAAGAAAGTCAAAAGAATATAAACAACATGCTTTGGAGACATAATAATCGATTATTTATTAAGGAGGTATAAAGATATTTGTTTTTATTGTTTTAAGAGTTTCTAAAATTAAGGTTCTTCAATTTTGTTATTGAAATTTTACTCAAAAAGATAAGTAAGCAGCAGTGCTCTTAGAAAACCTTTTTTATCATAAGATATTAATAATTCACTTACTTTTCGTCCGTTCTATATATCCTCCATTAGTACCAGATTCTTGTTTTTATTATAAGGCAGTATTGAGTATATTTACAACGCAGCAGGGCAAAAATTACAGAAAATTGTAGTTGAAACAAGCAAATCTACAGTAATTACAGATTATTTAGGAGGCTTTCAATATAAAAACAATACTTTAGAGTTTTCCCCAACAGCAGAAGGTTATGTTAAAAATGCAGGTGGGCTTTCGTATGTATTTCAATACAAGGATCATTTGGGAAACATAAGGGTAAATTACGCTAAGAATTCTACAACTCTGGCTCTTGAAATTGTTGATGAAGATAATTACTACCCTTTTGGATTAAAACATTTTATTAGTTACATAAGTTTGCCGCCAAGCAATAATAAGTATAAGTACAACGGGAAAGAACTGCAAGACGAGCTGGGGCTTGGGTTTTATGATTATGATGCTCGAAATTATGACCCAGCATTAGGCAGATGGATGAACATTGATCCGCTGGCGGAGAAATCACGTAGATTTAATCCATACACTTATGCTCTTAATAATTCAGTCTTTTTTATAGACCCTGATGGAATGCAAGCTAAGCCAATGGATATTAATTTTGATACAAATTCAGATAACTTTAAGAATGCTCCGCAATATTTAAGTTCTACTGTTGTTGATAATAATGGTAAAATAATTGACCATAAAGATGATGGGGATGATAATATATATTTGAATAAACGTGGTGGAGAAGTTGTAGGTAAAGAACGTGATGGTGTAACATACGAAAAAGATAAAAAGATAGTTCAAGATGATTTAACAAGTAATCATTTTCTGTTTTCTAATGGTATTGGTAAAATTGAGAATATTAAACCTGTAAAACCTACTTATGGAATTGTACTTATAAATCCAGTAGCTCTAGAAGTAGCTATAGTTGAAGGATTTGGATTGCTAATGGAAACAGTTGAAGGCTCAATTGTTTTTGATAGTTTTGCGCAAAGAGGAAATAATAATGGAAAATTACAAGATGATGAATTACAAGCGATAAAGGCAAGAAAAGAGGCCGGTACTGCATCTAGTTCTGATTTGCAAAAATTAAAAAAGCACGAAAAAAACACTAATCAAAGAAGTTCAAGACAAAGTAAAAATAAGAAATGATGAATTCTACTCTAAAAAATATAGAAAAGCTTACATTTATCGAAGCTAATAAAATTATTTTAAAACTTTGTGAAGATAAGGTTAAGCTATCTTCAGATGATATAAATTTTATTCTAAATATAAAAGAAAATGAGCTAGTTAATTCATTTTTTAATGAGTATTCACTTTTCGAGCAAAAGGATTTTTTTCTTATAGAAACTTTCATTAATCAAAATTTAGAACATAAAAACAAAGACTTTGTTTCAGATTTAATTTATATAGCTTTGGATTTTGGGCTTGACTTAGAGTACAAAAAGATAGTATCGTTTTTATTAATTGAGAATGAAGACGAAGATTGCTTTGTTTTAGCTTGTTTAGAATATTTAAGCCAGAATATTAAATTATTATACATCGAAGAACTCGTAAAAAACTTAGAACATATACGTAATACTGTTATTTATCATCAAAATGAACAATTAGTAGCAAGTCTAATTTTGTTTAGAATAACCCATAATCCTGCAAATTTGGACTTTATACAGGAATTAATTGAATTTGACAATAGTAATCTAGAATTTCTTAATACAACTTTGAAATCCAAAATATATGATGAAGCTTACTTTGATTTTACTTGTTTCAATAAAAAGATAAAGCGTTAAATAGATAATATTTTAGGTTGGTAATGTATCAGATGTGTTGGTGGTTAATTATTGCATCTAACATTTACAGAAAATCAGATATTTATATTAATATCACATAAAAATTTAAACAACCTTTGGGTTAAGAGTGGTCGGAAGAAATTCCGACCACTTATGTTTTAAATACTTGCCGCTCTCCGAAGTTTTCCTTATGAAAAGCTGCAAATGTCTCTAGACTGCAATTTTTTTTAAATAAAGTGTTTTGAAACAAACAAAAGTCCCGCTCCCGAATCCTTTTGTGTGACATAAAGTGAAATTGACAAAGAATTAAAACCATAATCAATAATAAAACTTCAGATTTCTCTGAAGCTTTATTTAGTAGTGGTAAGCATTCAAATATCTAATCAGTTTTTTGAGGATTTTTGTAATGTTTTGACATGTGCATCTTAAGGTATTGGCATTTTCCCAACTCTCTTTTTAAGTTTATTTGTAAGGATATAAATACTATATATTTCTGCTAATTATGGTAGTTATAAAGTTATGCTTCTAAATAATTCGTTTGTTTTTTTAGTTATACAAACTGCTATTCAATTTGAAGAAAGAGATGCTGTTTGTAATTGTGCCCGTTAAACAGTTAATGGAGATATCCTTTCTAAAGCTTTCATGGTGAGAGCAGTATCTAAGAGAAATTTTTAAATCAAATTATTATTTAGAAAAAGGGTGGAAAAAAATAAATAACACAATCGGTTGTTTTTTAATTATTTTTATTGTTAAATTAGCAGTAAAATACTTACTCAAATGTAAAGAGTAGGTTTTTGATTAAACTATTTAACTATTTAACCATTTAACCATTTATGTTATGAAAAGATTTCAAAAATTACTTATTCTATTTTTAGTGTTTATTCCTCTAATACGATTATTTGCATGGCCAGGAATGCCATTGCCTCCTCTGCATATCGAAGGCAAAAATTTAAAGGATCCTTGCGGAAAAAACATTTTACTACATGGTGTTGCCATTACTCCCAGTCCTTGGTTTAATGGTTGCTCTTATAATCAATGTCGTTGGGATAACTATAATGTTCAAGGTTGTCTTAATTATAATAATGCCGTTATGGATGCGCTCACGGATACAAATAACGGGTGGAAATTAAATTATATAAGACTTCATATTGATCCTTACTGGACCAATACACCTGGTTGCTCAGCAGGAGAAAATAGTATCTCATGCTTTGATTACAATAGATTAGTAACTTACGTAAATCAAGTTATAGTTCCTTTAATTAATCATGCCAGAAGCAGAGGACTCTATGTTGTCCTTCGTCCTCCTGGCGTATGTCCAAATCGAATTGCTTATGGGGACAATTACCATAATTATTTAAGAACGGTATGGCAATATCTATCGAACCATCCAAGTTTAAAGAATGTAGATAATGTTATGTTTGAAATAGCCAATGAGCCTGTAGAAATACTTGGAACAAATGGAAATTGGGGCGCAACGGGTGATGAGCATTTTGCCGCTTTACACAATTATTTTCAGGATTTAGTAAATATAATTAAGACTAATGGTGCAAATAATATTTGCTGGATACCAGGAACGGGATATCAATCTCATTACCAAGGATATCCAAACCATTTAATAACAGGAGGTAATATAGGTTATGCTGTTCATGTTTATCCGGGATATTGGGGAGCTAATGCAGAAAATACCACTAGTTTTAATAATGCCTGGAATGCTAATGTGCAACCGATTGCTAACATAGCACCTATTATGGTAACAGAAACGGATTGGTCTCCTACTGGTGACGGAACATGGGGTACCGGTACAACAAGTGGTTTTGGTCTTAATCTGAAAGGTAGAATTGATGCTGCTGGAAATTGTAGTTGGAATTTACTTGCACCAGAAGGACTGATAACTAATGCAGATCCATATAATGTTACAACTGCTTTCAACAACAATTGGGAGGCTTGTGCTGCACCAACTAAGCAGTGGTTCTCTGAATATGCAAATAATAATATACCATCGCAAAGCTGTACTAGTACCTCACTAGTAAACAATGGAGTTTATGAAATTGAATTTAAAACAAATTCAAATAAAGTAATAGATCTTAAGTATGGGACTAATGCAAATGGTGCTGTAATCCATCCTTGGGATAGATTAGGAGGAACAGCACAACAATGGATCGCTATTGATGCTGGAAACGGTTATTGGCGTTTTAAATCAAATGCGAGTTCTACAGGACGTGTAATAGATCTTGAGAGCGCAGATCCAACAAATGGAAAATCGATAAGACTTTGGGATAATTATAATAATGATGCTCAAAAATGGTTAGTAACCGATATGGGTAATGGTTATTATAGCATAAAATCAGCCATAAATACATCAAAAAGTTGGGACATTTCTAATTGTAATATGGATGGCACAGCAAATCTTCAACTTTGGGAATATTATGGGACTTCATGTCAATTATTTAAGTTCAATAAAGTAGGAAACACTTCAAAAAGTATAGATGAGAAAAATATTTTAACAAATAATGTTGAAATAGGTAATGGTGTCCAAGTATATCCTAATCCATCAAAGGGTGGAGAGTTTAATATTTATTTCGCTTCACAATCAGACGAAAATTATTCTGTAACTATATACTCAATAGGCGGCGAGGTATTATACGAAACAAAAAATCTAAAATCTAATACTAATCAAGTTATTAGAACTAAACTTGCCAGAGGTATATATATGGCAATGATTTCTCAAAATTCAACTACAACAACCAAAAAGATAGTAATTGAATAGCCTATTCTAAAATAATACATATAGATTTTGAGATTAACGTTATAATTTTATTCATCATTATATTTATTGCAAAACCACTACTTTAAATTAAAATTAAAGTAGTGGTTTTATTTTTTACTCCAAACTTAACGACCAGCCTGTAATTTGGACTGGTAAAAAAGTTTTGGAGTAAACGGTTTTGATTTACTTTAATATTAATAAAAAAGGGATCAAGAACAAAACTTGGGGGATTTACCGCAGAGAACGCTAAGTTTTTTCTCTCTTAGCTTTTATAAAAGACAATCCCGATAGCTATCGGGACGCAAAGCTTTGTATTGATTTAGCTTTGCGAACTTTGTGCTTTCTAAAGTATTCTTAGATAAAACCTTTGCGCCCTCTGCGGTAAAAAATGATTAGTGAGTAAATTTTTTTTTCCTCCCCAAGTTTTATTCTTGATCATAAAAAAAAGGATCTTAGAAATTATAAATAGCTAAGACTTCTTAATTTAATTGCAGTTTATTTTATATAATAAATTAAGCTAACGGTTGTTTTTGTTTTCTTTTTTATAAATTTTTTCTTCTTTATCGTCTTGATATATAGTTAATAATGTCTGATTATTGGTGATTTGTTATTTTTGCGAGTTCTTTAAAAAAAATGAATTAGCGCTTTTAAATTTGCAATTTTTAATCCGTGACTACTTATATCGTTATTCATTATTCATTTTTTTAGCTATAAAAATATTGATAATGTTTTATTTATGACTTGTTTTTGTGTAATTGGTAATAAAATTAAATGCAACCGATTGTGTATTAATTGTTTTTATTTATATTTGTAATAAATACACTTATTATTTAAGTTGGGTTTGTAGACTTGAAATCTGTAGTATATAAAAATACAATTACCTGAAAATTAAGTGTTTTAATAATCTGAATTGAAGTTATGTTAGTTAGTTTTTAAAAAAGCCGAAGTTGAAATTTACTTTCGGCTTTTACTTCCAAAATTACAATTAATCATAATGGCACTTCTCCTGATTAGAACTGGGCTTTCAAATTATTTCGAGATAGAAAAAAAATAAAATTATGAAGTTAAAGATTATTTTATTGAGCTTTTTTGTTTCTAGCTTATGCAATGTATGGTCACAACAAATACAAATAGAGTTGCCTAATAAAAAAATCGATATCACTTTGTATGGTACAAAAAATAATCAAGGAGAATGGTATCTTAAAATAAAGTACCAGACAGATAAAAACACAGCTGAAATACTTCCAAAAGTGAGTTTAGGAGTTTCAAGAAATGATCAGGATTTTTTTAAAGAACTTATTTTTTTAAAAGGAACTAAACCAAAAGTGATAAAGGAACATTATGAACTGCCCACAAGTTATGGTAGTAAATAAAAACAGCACAATAGAGGTAAAATTACTTCGTAGAGGAGGTTTTGTGGTTTCATTAATCCCGATAAAATAATCCCTTATAATAAGATATACTATGCAAAAATTTTTTTATATTTTTCTTTTAAGCTGTTTGTTCACTTCAGTTAGTGCACAAAAGTATAAAGGACATACCTTAACGAAAGATCAATTATCTATAGATTTATCTGAGGGAATTTTACACATAATCCCGCTTACCGAAAAATCTATACGAATACAATATCAAATAGAAAATGCAAAAGAAGCTCAGGAATTTGTTGTAATAAATACGCCTAAAGTACCAGCTTTTGTATTGAAAGAAACGGAAAGCACTTTAAAGCTTAGTACAAAAGCAATAATAGTTACATTCGATAAAAAGACGGGAGTTATTACATATAGTAATAAATCAGGCAAAATATTTCTAAGTGAAAAAGCAAATACAAGAAGATTAAAACCGGGCACTATTATGGGGGAACCTTGTTTTGAAGCAGAACAAGGTTTTGAATCTCCTGACGATGAATATTTATTTGGATTAGGGCAGTTTCAGGATGGTTTTTATAATTTAAAAAATGTAACCCGTAAACTAATCCAGGTTAATACACAAATTGCAATTCCGTTTTTAGTATCCAGCAAAGGTTATGGATTGTTATGGCATCAGTACGGATTAACCTATTTTAACCCTACAACTCAAAGTATCACTTTGATTAAGAGTACAATAAATGAAGGTGAAAAACGAGAAATTGAAGTAACAACAACTTCAGGAACACAAAAAGTTTCAGAACAACAGTCTGTATATTCCGGGAATTTTTCAATTGCTAAAGATGGAGAATACTCCGTCATGCTTGATCTGGGAGACATGGACAGCCGTCATTTAGTATTGATTGATGGTATTGATGTAATTAATCAATCTAATTTATGGCTGCCACCGGCAGTGAGCAAGTTAGTTCAATTAAAAGTGGGGGAGCATACTGTAAAAGTAATTTGCAAATCGAGTAACACGCCGTCTCTTAGTTTAAAACTTTCTAATAATGAAACGGTCTTTAATTCTCCAAATGCAAAATCACTTGATTATGTTGTTTTTGCAGGAAAAAATACAGACGAAATTATAGCGAATTATCGCAACCTGACAGGTACTGTACCAATGTTGCCTAAATGGGCATTTGGTTTTTGGCAGTGCCGTGAGCGATATACTTCTGGCGAAGATTTGGTTTCTACAATCAAAGAATTTAGAAAGCGCAATTTGCCTGTTGACGTTATTGTACAAGACTGGCAGTATTGGGGAAAATATGGTTGGGGCGTACCAAAATTTGATGAAACACATTATCCCGATCCTGAAAAATTTATAAAAGAAATTCATGATTTGAATGCGCATTTTTCTATTTCTGTCTGGGAAAATCTAAATAAAGAATCTGAAATCGGGAAGGAATATGTATCGAAAGATTTATTTATTCCTAACAGCCCCTGGATAGATATTTATAATCCTGAAACCCAAAAAACACATTGGAGTGTATTAAACAAAAATTTATTCACCCTGGGTGTAGATTCTTGGTGGATGGATGCCACAGAACCTGAAAATGATGCATTAAAAGGAAAGAAGACTTATTTTGGTTTGGGCGATTTTTACCGTTTGACCTATCCGTTATTTGTCAGCAAAGCAATCTATGAAGGACAAAGAAATGCAAATCCCGAAAAAAGAGTAGCTATTCTTACCCGTTCGGCCTTTTTAGGGCAACAGCGATATGGTACTATAAACTGGTCAGGTGATATTGGATGGGATTGGGACTCCTATAAACGCCAAATAGTGGCAGGTCTAAATTATAATCTCACAGGAATGCCATACTGGACTACTGATATTGGTGGGTTTTTTCGTCCCGGATCAACACAATACACAGATGAAAAGTATCATGAAATACTTACTCGTTGGTTTCAATGGGCTGTTTTTAATCCAATATTCCGAATGCATGGCTATCAAACAGAAACTGAACCTTGGAAGTATGGTGAAAAAGTAGAAAATAATATGCGTTCTATGATGAATCTTCGATATCAATTACTGCCCTATATCTATTCAGAAGTCTGGCAGATATCAAAGAATAATTCAACCTTGATGCGGCCTTTAATTATGGATTTTAATAATGACACGACTGCCGTAAGTAAGGCTTATCAATACATGTTTGGAAAAGCATTGTTGATAGCGCCGATTACAAAACCAGATGTCACCCAATGGGATGTTTATTTGCCTAAAAATAACGCTTGGTTTGATTTCTGGACCGGCAAACGATTTGAAGGAGGACAGACCATTTCGACTCCGGCACCATTGGATAAAATTCCTGTTTTTGTAAAAGAAGGTTCAATTGTACCTATAGGCAATGTAATCCAGGATACAAACTCTAAACAGGATGCTCTCGAAATTCGGATTTATACTGGTAAAGATGGCACGTTTACACTATATGATGATGAAGGTGATAATTATAATTATGAAAAAGGAGCACATATTGAAATTCCTATAATCTGGAATGAAAAAAATCAAAGTCTGACTCTGGGGAAAAGAATAGGTAATTATAAGAATCAAACAGCAATATACACAATGAATATTGTATGGATCTCTGGAAATCAGAATGCAAAGATTCTAAAAACAATAAAATATACAGGTGAAAAAGTACTGATAAAAAAATCAGCCGATAAAAATTAAATCTAAAATTTAAGTGAGATAAAAGGAATTAAAAACGGTATTCAATACTTAAAAAACCAAACCAAAAAGCCAAACCAAAAACCAAATAATGAAAAACCAAACCAAAGTTTTATTTCTACTGATGTGCTGTTTGTCTGTACTAAGTATCGAAGCGCAAAATCCTATTATCAAAGATGTTTTTACGGCAGATCCTGCTCCTTTAGTGCATAAGGGTACTTTGTATTTATACACAGGTCATGATGTAGCAACCCAAGACGATACGAATTATAAAATGGCCGATTGGCATGTGTTTTCTACAACAAATATGAAAGACTGGAAAGATCATGGAGCAGTACTTTCGCCCGGCACATTTTCTTGGGCTACAGGTGATGCTTATGCGGCTCAATGTATTGAGCGAGATGGAAAGTTTTATTGGTTTGTTTCTACATTTCATAAAAAAGACGAGATAAGTGGAGGCGGTGCCGCAATAGGTGTAGCAGTTTCAGATAGTCCTACAGGTCCTTTTAAAGATGCAATTGGAAAAGCGCTCATAATAAATGAAATGACAACAGACATGAAATATGCCTGGGATGATATTGATCCAACCGTATTTGTTGACGATGATGGACAAGCCTATATGTTTTGGGGAAACGGAAGCTGTAAATGGGTAAAGTTAAAAAAGAATATGATAGAGGTGGATGGATCTATTACCACTTTTACACCTAAAAATTATATCGAAGGACCTTGGGTGTACAAAAGAAAAGGATTGTATTATTTAGTATATGCCAGCACAGGTACAAAACCAGAAATGATAGAATACTGCACCTCTAAAAATATAACAGGGCCGTGGACTTATCAGGGGATTATTCAGGAAAATGTACACAATAGTTTTACCACACATCCGGGAATTATTGACTATAAGAGGAAATCGTACTTTTTTTATCACAACGGGAGTTTACCAACAGGTGGGAGTTACAGGCGCTCAATCTGTGTAGATTATATGCATTATAATAAAGATGGAACCATTCAAAAAATAATACAAACCACTGAAGGTGTAAGTAAGATCAAGTAATACTAATCAAGAGTTGAAATGTGCCGTTAGGCGCTAAATATTGATAGTCATTATAGATTCGAAATATGTTGGCGTGCCGTAGGTATGCAACAAAATGATAACTATTGCGTACCTACGGCACGCTAAATTTATTCCAATTCATGTTTTCTACCAATATTTAGTACCTAACGGGACAAATTGTAGACTTTCGACTCTTGACACACATAAGTAATAAAAAGATAAATATGGTTATATATATAAAAAGGATGAGAGAATACTTGGTTACAATCCGACTTTTAATGTTGTTTTTTGCCTTGATTATTCCGGTTTTTGCTATTAGTCAAAATAAAAAGAAAATAGCAAAAGCAGAACTCGAAAGACCTCAGTATCGTAATCTTTTTGCAGCAGCAGGTTACAGCCAAATTGAAATAGATAAGAAATTAACAAAAGCATATTACGATGTTTTTGAAGGACCAAACAAAGTTTATTTTGAAGAAGGTGATTCGTTAGGATATGTTTCTGATGTTAAAAATAAGGATGCCCGTACCGAAGGAATGTCGTACGGAATGATGATCGCGGTTCAACTTAATAAAAAAGAAGTTTTTGATCGTCTATGGCGTTGGTCTGTAAAATATATGCAGCATCAGGATGGACCAAGAGAAGGCTATTTTGCATGGAGTGTGAATCCGGTAACCAAAAAACAAAATTCTCCCGGTTCTGCTTCAGATGGGGAATTGTATTATATAACCAGTTTGCTTTTTGCGTCTAATAAATGGGGCAATAATACAGGAATAAACTACTACAAGGAAGCCAGAAAAATATTGGATGCCATGTGGAAAAAAGACGGTACCAGCAATGTGCATAATATTATAAATACAGAGCATAAGCAGATTTCCTTTGTGCCTGAAGGCGGTGGATATCATTGGACAGATCCTTCTTATCATGTTCCTGCATTTTATGAAATATGGGCATTGTATGCCAAAGACGGGCATGAGCAGTTTTATAAAGAATGTGCTGAAGTTTCTCGTAATTTTTTGCATAATGCCTGCCATCCTGTAACAGGTTTAACTTCAGATTATACGGAGTTTAGCGGGGAGCCTCATCCTACACCGTGGATGCCTCCTGCATTTCGTTATGATTCATGGCGTGTTCCTATGAATATAGCGATGGATTATGCCTGGTATGGAAAAGATAAAAAATGGCAGGAAGATTATGCGAAGAGATTTCAAAATTTCCTTAGATCTAAAGGATTAGATACTTATGAAGATCAATTTAATCTGGATGGTTCTACTCCTGATTTTATTCTTCAGGCAGGGCCAGTCAAAAAACTAAGACATTCTATGGGGTTAGTGTCAACAGCAGCAACAGCGTCATTAGTCAATCAGGATAAAAATAGTATCGATTTTGTTCACGCGATCTGGAATGCCAAACTCGAACCTTATGATGACGGTTACTTTGATCCATATTATGACGGGTTAATGTACCTCTTTAGTTTAATGCATCTTAGCGGAAATTACAAGGTTATAGCCCCAGAGCGTTAGTTAAATTTAAAAAATAAGAATAAAAATATGAAGCAGTATATAATTGTTATTCTATGGATGTTTGTTTTGTCTGGTGGTGCAGGTTTTGGACAAATGAGCCAGACTTCAGTTCTTGAAGATTTTAAACCTTCAATAGTTAATCAGCCTGGACAAGAATATCCAAAAGTCTCAAGGTTATGCGTGATTTCAAATTTTAGTTCTCAAAGCCAAGTCTATTGTAGTAAATCTTGGATTTTTTCTCATTACGCGCTCCTAAGCGTAGGTGTTTTATAAACCTGGAGATTAATTAAATATGAATCAAAGATCAAGCTTCTTTTTATAAGCTGTGGCAGCCGTGAAAGGCCGGAATCTGTAAAAAAAAGCTGAAAGATTCCGGATGCAAAACGGTTTCTTATGTTTCTGAAAATACAGGTCATGAATTTTTGACCTGGCGACGTAGTTTCAAAGAAATGGCATCTCTTTTATTTAAAGAGTAGTGATTGACCTATGTGAATATCGCAAAGAATTTCTATTTAAGAATGAAAAAAAACAACCAAATAATTAACCAAAACTTTATTAACTAACCATTATGACCAAAATTTTATTTTTTCGGAAAAAAAACTCAAGAGCTGGTTTTCTTTACCAGCCTGAAACCCTCAAACTTTATGAGGAGTGTAGGAGTAGTAAAACAAAAGAGCTATTCAAGAATTATTTGCCCAACAACTGGAGGCTGGGTACAGTCAGTTTTGTTAAGACAATTTATCATTCACGGATTCAGATGATCTCATTTAGGCAGTGACAACTATAAATATATGGGATTGTAAATAGCAGCCTGAATTAAAGTAAAAAGTATTATCAATTTCCGGCTGGAAAAAATATAAAATTAATTTAATCAAGTCTGTATCTGTTTGTCGATAAATATTGATAGCAGTATAAAGTATAGATCAAGTTCAAAATATTTAAATAACATGAAAATAAAATTATCTAAAATTCTAAACGGAGCCATGTATCTGCCTTTAGGAGTTTTGTTTCAGTTTTTGTTTATCACCCAATTATCAGCTGCGGAGAATCGCTTCTCTGATTCAAGATATGTTACAAACGGTACTATTAAGCAGGAAATTACAGTTAGTGGTAGGGTAACATCATCAGAAGATGGTAACGGTGTGCCAGGAACTACTATTTTGGTAAAAGGCGCAGCCAATTTAAGTGTTACTACTGATTTCGATGGAAGATATACAATTAATGTACCTTCTGATGCTGTTTTAGTATTCAGTTTTGTAGGGTTTAAAACTGTTGAAAGGCAAGTTAGCAATAACAAAGAGATCAACGTGGTATTAGCACCTGAGAAAACAATCCTGGATGAGGTTATTGTAGTAGGGTATGGAAAACAGAAAAAAGAAAGTTTAGTAGCTGCAATTACTCAGGTTTCTGGAAAAGTTTTAGAACGTGCCGGAGGTGTTCAAAGTATCGGCGCCGCATTGACTGGTAATGTGCCAGGTTTGATAACATCAGCGAGTTCAGGTATGCCTGGTGAGGAAGATCCTCAGCTTTTTATACGAGGCGCAAGTACTTGGAATAACGCACAACCTCTTATTTTGGTTGACGGTGTAGAGCGACCAATAAATAGTGTTGAGATAACTTCGGTAGAATCTGTTTCGGTATTAAAAGATGCGTCAGCTACTGCAGTTTATGGAGTTAGAGGTGCAAACGGTGTAATACTTATTACTACTAAACGCGGTCAATCTGGTAAAGCATTAATAAGGACTACTTTTAATTCAACTGTTAAAACCCTTTCTAAATTGCCTGCTAAGCTAGATTCTTATGATGGATTAATGGTTAAAAACAGGGTCATCGAAAACGAGTTGGCATTAAGTCCATCGAGTTGGAGTGATTATGTCCCTCAGGCTATCATTGATAAGTATCGATACCCGGCAAATGTGCAAGAATCTGAGCGTTATCCTAATGTAGACTGGCAGAAGGCTTTATTTAATGACTATGCCATGTCTTATAATGCGAGTTTAAATGTAAGCGGTGGAACGAAATCTGTAAAATATTTTGCAAGTGCTGATTTTTTAAGTGAAGGTGATTTGTTTAAAAAATATAATAATAATAGAGGATATGATCCAGGGTATGGCTATAATCGTTTGAATGTTAGGAGTAATTTAGATTTCCAAGTTACCCCCAGTACAGTGTTTAAAATTGGTCTTGCTGGCTCTCATGGAGAGAAGAAAAGCCCTTGGGGTGCTTCTGGTGGTGAATATACGATGTGGGATGCTGCGTACTCAACTGCTCCGGATGTTTTTCTTCCTTATTATGAGGATGGTTCTTGGGGATATTATGCGCCAAATCAAGGAAAAGCATCAAATTCTGTGAGAAATCTTGCGATAAGCGGTATTCAATTTGTTACAACAACAAGATTAAATACGGACTTTACAATTGAACAAAATTTTGACAAATTGCTGAAAGGACTAAGTTTTAAAGGAATGGTTGCTCTGGATAACACATTTGTAGAGGGTGATAGAGGAATAAGTGATTTATTTAATGATGTACAAGAAAAGTATATAGATCCGGTTACTGGCGTTGTTCTTTTCAAAAAAGATTATGATTCTAATAACAGATTTGATTTTCAAGAAGGTATAAAGTGGACAACCACAGGAGGCAGTGTAAGAGATTTTGCAACTTCACGTAAACTTTTTTATCAATTGCAGTTAAACTATCAAACAAAAATTGCTGAAAATCATAATGTAACAGCCTTGGGACTTTTTAGTAGAGATCAGTATGCTGTTGGAAGTGAAATTCCGCATTATAGAGAAGACTGGGTATTCCGTACTACTTATAATTATGCCAATAAATATTTTATAGAATATAACGGAGCTTACAACGGATCTGAAAAGTTTAGCAAGGAGAATCGTTTTGCATTTTTCTCTTCTGGTGGACTAAGCTGGATTGTTTCAAAAGAAAATTTTATGAAGAGTACGGAATCTTTCCTTGATTTATTAAAGATTAGAGCTACTTACGGTGAGATCGGTGATGATAATGTTAATGGCAGATTTCTTTATCAATCTCAGTGGGCTTATGGCGGTAATTCGGTTTTAGGAACAACTGGAGAAGGAGCAGAAGCAAGCCCTTATACTTGGTATAAACAAGCAACAGTTGGTAATGAAGATGTACATTGGGAGAAAGCAAAGAAAAGTGACATAGGTCTTGATTTTGCTTTCTTTAAAGGATTCGTCTCGGGTACATTTGATTATTATCAAGAAGATAGAACAGATATTTTATTACCGGGCAATAGTAGAGCAATACCCTCTTATTACGGTGCGGTAGCACCAGTAGCAAACTTAGGTGAAGTTCAAAATAGAGGATATGAATTAGAATTAAAGTTCAATCATACTTTTGGGAATGGATTAAATGTATGGTGGACAACCAATTTTACTCATTCAAAAAATAAAATTATAAATGCAGATAATCCTGAGTTGTTGCCAAATTATCAAAAAAGCGAAGGATATTCTATTGGTCAGGCTCACTCGTATGTAAGCCAGGGCTACTACAATACTTGGGATGAGTTGTATGCCAGTACAATTCATAGCACAAATGATGCGACTAAGCTTCCAGGTAATTTTAATATCCTTGATTACAATGGTGACGGTATCATTGATGCTAAAGATAATATTCCTTATGGCTATACAGGAACACCACAAAACACTTATAATAATACAGTTGGTGTTAATTGGAAAGGGTTCAGTGCGTTTGTGCAGTTTTATGGTGTAAATAATGTGACCAGACAAGTTGTTCTTACCAGTTTATCAGGTCAAAATCATGTTGTGTATGATCAAGGAGCATACTGGTCACAAGATAATACAAATGCAAGTCAACCAATGCCTCGTTGGCTCGCTACAGCTAGTGAATATAACGACGGGAGCAGGTATATGTATGACGGATCCTACCTTCGTTTGAAAAATGCTGAAATCGCTTATACTTTCGACGGAAAAAGGAATTGGATAAAATCATCAGGGCTTCAAAGCATACGATTTTATTTAAATGGAAATAATTTGTTTCTATGGTCTAATATGCCCGATGATAGAGAAGCAAATTATGCAGGAACAGGCTGGGCATCACAAGGTGCTTATCCAACTGTAAAAAGGTTCAATTTAGGGGCTAACATTATATTCTAAAATTTTAATTATGAAGAATTATATTAAAATAATATTAAAGTACAGCTTAGTTTTAGGCTTATTTATACTTTCAGGATCTTGCAGTGATTATCTTGATAAATCTCCTGATTCAGATATATCTCCTGAGGAGGCTTTTAAAAATTTTGAAAATTTTCAAGGATTCACCGAGGAATTGTACCAATGCATTCCAGATTTTACCAATGGATATTGGACCAATTCATGGAATTGGGGAGAAGATGAAATTCAGTCTACTGCCCGTGATTTTCACTTTATATGTAAGATAGAAAAAGGAGATTTTTGGGGCTGGCAAAGAGAGTATGACGGATGGCAGGCAGGTTGGATGAACAGAAATAATGTAAGCACGGATAATGATCGTATGCATAAGGATTTATGGACATTGGGCTGGGCAGGTATTCGTAAGGCAAATATAGGTCTGGCAAATATTGATAAGATGACAGAATATACTCAAGAAGAAAAAGATTTAATCAAAGGACAATTATTGTTTTTTAGAGGATGGTTTCATTTTGAGTTTATGCAGTATTTTGGAGGTCTTCCTTATATTGATGAAGTACTTCCTAGTGATCAGCCACTTAAATTACCAAGACTTAGTTATCAAGCATGTGCTGATAAAGCGGCCAGTGATTTCAGAGCAGCAGCTGACTTACTTCCTGTCAATTGGGATAATACAGTTATTGGAAAAAGAACATTAGGAAAAAATGAACTTAGGATCAATAAAATAATGGCTTTGGGATATTTAGGTAAAAATTATTTGTGGGCAGGAAGTCCCCTAATGAATAAAGTATCCACTGGAAATGCCGGTTATAATCAAGAATATTGTAAAAAAGCAGCAGCAGCTTTTGCCGAATTATTAAGTATTACAGAAAGCGGTGCTTCTCAATATAAATTAATGCCGTTTACAAAATACAGTGATAATTTTTATACCACCGGAAGTAACTGGAAAATGCCAGGAGGTACCGAAGCTATTTTTAGAGGTCCTTACTGGGGAGCAAACGGATCTAATTGGGGTACTTCTAAACAATATCAGCCATCGCCTCAAATATGTGATGGAGATGTGAAATTCCTGCCTACAGCTAATTATGTTGATAATTACGGAATGGCGAATGGAAAACCTATTAAAGACATAACTAAAGCGGATCCAGATTCAGGATATGATCCAAACTACCCTTGGAAAGGCCGTGATCCTCGTTTTTACAATGATATTGTATATGATGGAGTAAAATGTGTCACGGGTTCTATGCCGGCTGCCGAAGAGAATAACCGTTATGCAAACCTGTATACAAACGGAAGCTACCGAAATATTAGTACGGGAAGCAGAACTGGTTATTTGCTTTATAAGTTTATTCCCAGAAGCGCAAATAAGTTTGACGACGGATTTGGATATGGTAACAATTTAAATATCCACCTTCCTTGGATGCGTTTGTCAGATATATACATAATGTATGCCGAAGCTGCAGCTCAAGGTTATGGTTCTACTACAGGAAAAGATCCAAAATATTCTGGAAATGCTACAGATGCTATAAATGTAATTCGTGACAGAGCCGGAGTTGGACACATTGCACCAGAGTATTTAGGTTCGTTAGATTCTTTTATGAACGAGGTTAGACGTGAACGTGCTGTAGAGTTGAGTTTTGAAGGACACCGCTTCAATGATTTACGTCGTTGGTTATTATTGATTGAAAGTCCGTATACGATCAAAAAATCTATAGAATTTGACCGTGCATCTTCATTTGATGCAACAAAACCAAGCGAAAATAAAGTTGTCAATATTCGCGAGGAAGTGATCTTGGTGAGAAATTTTAGCGAAAAGCATTATTGGCTTCCGTTAAAAAATGCAGATGTAAATATGTATTTAGAGTTTTCACAAAATCCGGGATGGTAATTAAAATGATTGTTTTAAAAAATTTAAAAATAAAACTATAGAATAATGAGATATATACAACTTAAAATAGTGTTATGTTTTGTGTTATTTACTTTCTTACCTGCCAAAATTTTTGCTCAAATTGATCAGAAAATAAATTTAGCTGGAATTGTTATTGGATCAGAAGGAAAGCCACTTGAAAATGCAGCTATTGTTAGTAAAAAAGATAATATTACAACAGCCACGGACAAAACCGGAAGTTATTCAATAAGCGTAACAGCTAATACTGATATAGAGATTAGTGCTATTGGTTATACTACACTTGTAATAAAAGCAACAACTGATATAACTGACATAAATTTAGACAAAGAAAATTCAAGTTTAGTTCAGATTGCTTTTAAGAAGCAAGAAAGTAAGGATTTAATAGGAGGCATTTCTTTTGTAAATGTGCCTGAAATTTTAGAAAAAAACTATACAACCTCTAGTTTAGACGGAGTTCAGGCTCTTGTTGGAGGATATAATAATGAGAGTATCTGGGGAATGAGGGGTTATTTAGTCTTAGTAGATGGAGTGCCCCGCGATATTAATACAGTATTATCTACTGAAATTGAACAAATTACTTTTCTAAAAGGAGTTTCTGCGATCGCACTTTATGGAAGCCGTGCTGCAAAAGGGGTAATTTATATTACAACAAAAAAGGGGAAAGTACAAAAACAACAAATTACCACAAGATTTGACAATGGAGTATTTATTCCAAAGAGCCTTCCAAAATATTTAGGCTCTGCAGAATATATGCATTATTATAATCAGGCACGTGTTAATGATGGTTTAGACCCAACATATTCTGATGAAACCATTTACAATTATTCAACAGGTAAAAATCCATATAGATATGCCGATGTTAATTATTATGCGCCAGAATACGTTAAGAAGTTTTATTTTAATTATGATGCAAATGTTGAGATAACAGGCGGAAATAAATCTGCACAATACTATACCGTTGTTAATTTTTCGTCTCAAGAAGATCCTCTACAAGATTTTGGTGAAGCTGCAAAAAATAAAAATAATAGATTTAATGTAAGAGGTAATGTAGACCTTAGGATTAATGACCGCTTCTCGGCAACAATCGGGGCAAATGCAATATACAGTAATTCAAGAGGGGTAAATACAGACTACTGGAACAGTGCTGCTACTTTACGTCCTTATTTATTTAGTCCGTTAGTACCTATTAGTATGATTGAGTCTACTGATGATGCATCAATGGCGCTTGTAAAAAATAGTAATTATATAGTTGATGGACAATATTTATTGGGCGGCACACAGCTTAATCCTACAAATCCTTTTGCAGCCATATACGCAGGTGGGCACAACACCTTTGTAAGTCGTCAGTTTCAGTTTAATACAGGTATTAATGTTGAGTTAGGTGACGTCATTAACGGACTGACTTTTCATACTGATTTTGCAGTTGATTATTCTAATTCGTATAACCAATCTTACAATAATAGTTATGCGACTTATGAAGCATCTTGGAATAACTATGCAGGAATAGACCAGATTACATCTTTAACAAAGTATGGAAAAGATTCAAAAACTGGAATTGAGAATATTAGTGGAAGCTCTCTTTCTCAAACGGTTGCTTTTTCAGGGCAGTTTAATTATGAGAAAAAAATAAATGAACATAATAATTTATCAGCAATGCTTATTGGTTCAGGATTTCAACAGAGTTTCTCTGGTGTTTATCATAAAACAAGTAATGCTAACTTAGGTTTAAATTTATCTTACAATTTTGATCAAAAATACTTTGCAGAGTTCAATGGTGCATTTGTACATTCTGCCAAATTTGCAAAAGGTAATCGCGAAGGATTTTCTCCTACAGCGTCTTTAGGATGGAAAATATCTGAAGAAAATTTCATGAAAGATTTGACGGCCGTCAATAGTCTAAAATTGAGTGTTTCGGGAGGTGTTTTAAATACAGATTTAGATGTTTCAAATTATTATTTATATGAAAGTATTTATAATCAGACAGATGGAGCCTGGTTTAGTTGGAGAGATGGAGCTCTAAACAGAAGTACAGATGCCAGAAGAGGAGAAAATTTAGATTTAGGTTTTGCCAAGAGAAAAGAATTAAGTTTTGGGTTAGAAGGAGTATTCTTTAAGAACTTAGTCACCTTAAATACTAACTTTTTTGCCAATGAAGTTACCGGAAATGTTATTCAGGCTTCAACTTTATATCCAAATTACTTTGTTACGGGCTTTCCTAACACCTCATTCCTGCCATATATTAATTATAATAATGATAAACGTATTGGGTTTGATTTTGATGTAAGATTCAATAAAAAAGTTGGAAATGTTGATTTAGCACTTGGATTTACGGGGACATATCTAAAAACAGAAGCATCTAAAAGAGCCGAATTATACGATGATAGTTACCAAAATAGACAAGGCACAGCTTTAGATGGACTTTGGGGACTTAGAAGTGATGGCTTTTTTAAGGATGCACTAGATATTTCCAGTTCACCTTCTCAAACTTTTGGACAAGTTAAACCAGGAGATATTAAATATATAGATCAGAATGGTGATGGCATTATCAATAATAGAGACGAAGTTTATTTAGGCAGAGCGGGTTGGAATGGAGCTCCATTTACTTTTGGTATTAATTTTACTTCTAAATGGAACAATTTTACATTTTTTACAATTTTCACAGGACAAACGGGGGCTTATGCGATGAAAAATAGTTCTTATTTCTGGATGGATGGTGAAGACAAGTATTCAATTAACGTACGTGACAGTTGGACAGAAGAGAATAAAGAAACGGCAAGCTATCCAAGGTTAACTTCATTGAACAGCGATAATAATTTCCGTTCGTCAGATTTCTGGATGTACAGTACTAACAGAGTAAATCTTTCTAAAGTACAACTTACTTATGATTTTCCAAAAAAGATGCTTCAGAAAACTTTTTTTAATGAACTGAGTGTTTATGCACTTGGATCTAACCTGCTGACGCTGTCTCAAAACAGAGATGTTATGGAATTAAGTATTGGAAATGCACCACAAACGAGATACTATAACCTTGGTGTTAAAGCATTATTTTAAAATTAAAAAACACTTAAATTAATTATTATGAAAGTAAAAGTATTAATTTTTATATCAGTTCTGTTTGTTTTTTGTAGCTGTGATGATTTGATTGATCCGGCAATAGAGAATAATAGAGGACTTAAAGATATGTATGCAGAAGCTGAATATGCACAAGGAATTCTTCTTAATGCTTATACAAGACTGCCCGGAAATTCCTGGTCATTTAATGATGTAGCAACAGATGATGCTGTAACAAATAATATATCAAACAATTATCTTAAGGTAGCGACTGGTCAATGGACTTCAAATTTTAATCCATTAGATCAATGGTTAAATTCAAGATCAGCCATTCAGTATTTGAATATTTTTTTAGCGGAAGCTCCGAAAGTGAAATGGGCAAAAGACGAAAATGTAAGCCTTCTATTTAGAGATCGTTTAATGGGTGAAGCTTATGGACTAAGAGCTTTATACATGTATTATTTGTTGCAGGCACATGCAGGAATAGCTACTAACGATCAACTACTAGGAGTGCCAATATTATTGCAACCGGAAACTGCAACTTCAAACTTTAATGTTGCCCGTTCGTCTTTTGAAGATTGTATGAAACAATTGTATAGTGATGTAAAAAAAGCGACTGAATTGCTGCCATTAGATTTTGAAGATGCTTTAACACTACCTCCCGGTCAAAATAATTTAAACGATTATAATCGGGTTTTTGGACAATATGCAAGACAAAGAATGTCTTCCAGGATTGCACAAGTTGTAAGAGCACAGGCAGCCTTATTAGCCGCTAGTCCAGCTTTCAGTACAGGAAACACAACAACTTGGGAAGATGCCGCTAAATATGCAGGGGTATTGTTGAACCTCAATGGAGGAGTTCTTGGAATAGCTTCTAATGGATTGAATTGGTACAGTGATGTTGAAGAGTTAAAAGGTATAGGGGCTGGAGTTAACCCTCCGGAAATTCTTTGGAGAAGTGATATTGCTGACAGTAATAATTTAGAAAGTGATAATTTTCCTCCAACTCTTTTTGGAAAGGGACGTATCAATCCAACACAGAATTTAGTTGATGCTTTTCCAATGGCAAACGGTTATCCTATTACTGCTGCCAGCAGTAATTATGATCCGGCAAAACCTTATGAAAACCGTGATCCTCGTTTGAAAAAATTTATTTTAGTAAACCAGTCAACCGCCGGAGTCAGTAATTCTGTAATTACGACAGCTAGTGATGGTACAACAAATGATGCCTTAAACAAGGTTGGTACATCAACTCGTACAGGTTATTATATGAGAAAATTATTGAGGCAAGATGTGAATTTAAATCCGACTTCAATTAATAATCAGAGACATTATAAACCACGTATGAGATATACTGAATTGTATCTTATTTATGCAGAAGCTGCAAATGAAGCATGGGGACCAACAGCAACAGGCTCCATAGGATTCTCAGCCTATGATGTTATTAAGGCTTTAAGAACAAGAGCTGGAATAGTTCAACCTGATTCTTACTTGGAATCGATTAAAGCTGATAAAACGGAAATGCGAAACTTAATTAGAAATGAGCGCCGTTTGGAGTTATGCTTTGAAGGATTTAGATTTTGGGATTTACGCAGATGGAATTCAAATTTAAACGAATCAGCAAATGGGGATAAAATCCAAGGAGGAATCCATCAAAAAATTACTGTAGAAAACAGACTTTATAGTGAGTATATGAAATATGGGCCAATTCCATACTCAGAAGCACTTAAATTTAATGCTTTACTCCAAAACAAGGGATGGTAGAACCTTAATGTTCTACTTAGTATATAAAGAAATTTAATTTAATTAAAGAAAAATGAAAAACAGAATTTTATTAATGCTAACAACTGTATTTGTATCTATGATTTCATGTACTAATCAAGATGCAGAGTTTGATAATTTTGATTATCAGTCGGTTTATTTTGCGTATCAATACCCTGTCAGAACTATAACATTAGGAGAAGATATCTTTGATACAACTTTAGACAATCAGCACAAGTGCAAAATAATGGGGACTTTAGGCGGTGTATATAAAAATGATAAAGATGTAACCATTGATATTGCTGTTGCAAATTCATTGACTGCCGGTTTCTTATTTAATGCCGGTGAAAATGAAATCGTTGCAATGCCAAGCAGCTATTACAAACTTTCAAGTGATAAGATTGTTATTCCAAAAGGTCAAATTACAGGGGGAATAGAGGTGCAATTAGCGGATGCCTTTTTTGCAGATCCTCAATCGATTAAAAAAACATATGTTATCCCTATTGAAATGAAAAAAGTAGTTAATGCGGATACCATCCTCTCTGGAAAGGCTCTAGTCTCTAATCCATTAAAACTGTTAAGTACAGATTGGAGTGTTGCACCCAAAGATTATATTTTATATGCTGTTAAGTATGTAAATACTTGGGATGGTAATTATTTAAGAAGAGGTAAAGATGTTATTGTTGGAAATAATGGAAATACATCACTCAATAGAATAGTTGTCAGACATAAGACCTACGTGGAAAATGATCAGGTTTCCAAAATTAATACGCTATCATTAAATACCATTGATTTTCCTGTTGTTGTCAAAGATGCTAATGGAGTTAATATTAATTTTAATCTGACGCTTACATTTGATAATGAAAATAAATGTACAGTCTCAGGAAGCAGTACATCGTTTACAGCAAGCGGGACGGGTAAATTTGTAAAAAAAGGAGAAAAGAACAGTTGGGGAAGCAAAGATCGTGATGCCCTTTATCTTGATTATAAAGTAAATTTTCAAGATTTTAATCTAGCTACAAAAGACACATTAGTATTACGTGATAGAGGTGTTACTGCCGCTGTTTATAATCCAGTTAAAAAATAATTGAAAAATTTTATAAAAATTTAAGAAGATGAATAAATTATACAAAAAATTGCTATTGTCTTCAATTTTGATGATGGCCGTATCCTGTACAAACGATAATGCTTTAAAGTACAATTATGATAAACCTGCCAGCATAGCGAATCAGGAAGAAATTAATTCTTATTCTGATTTAAAAAGTTATGTAGATCGAACTGCTAACCCTAATTTTAAATTAGGCGCAGGTATTTCATTGTCTGATTATACAAGTAAAAGTTTGATGTATAGATTAGTGAATAAGAATTTTGATGAGATTACTTTAGGTTATGAAATGAAACACGGCGCAATAGTAAAATCAGATGGAAAACTGGATCTTGATAATGTCAATAAATTACTAGCAACTGCCAATGAGGCTAATGTTTCTGTCTTTGGACACACTCTTTGTTGGCATGCCAATCAAAATGCAGCTTATCTAAATAGTCTCATCGCCCCAGATATTTTGTCATCAACAGGTCCAGGCTGGGATCTGGTAACTGCAGCAGATTTTGAGACTGCAGACGCATCAAATTATCAATACAATTCTAATGTAGTGGCATCTTTTACAGCTGTAGGCCAAGGAGCTAACGGAATAGGCAGGGCATTAAAGTTAAATAACGCAGTTGTTCGTACCAATGATTGGGAGGCACAGTTTTACTTAAAGTTTTCTCCGGCTGTACAAGTAGGTGAAAAATACACACTTAGTATGGATGTGCGTGCAGATGTTGACGCATCTTCTCCTACTCAGGCACAAATTACCGCAGGGAATTATAAACATTGGGATTTTTTCGGCTCTATTTCTTATACTCCCATCTGGACAACTTATAGTAAAGAGATTACAGTTACTACTGAGATGGCAAACTGTGGAGCAATAGCCTTTAATCTTGGGAAGACTGCTACTAATTTTTATTTTGACAATATAACCTTGAAAAAGTTTAACGCAACTGGCAGTATTCAGACAAAAGATAAAACACCTGAACAGAAGAAGGCTATAATTGGTGACGCACTGGAGAAGTGGATAACAGGAATGGTTAAAAACTGTGCACCCTATGTTAAAGCCTGGGATGTTGTTAATGAACCAATGGACGATGGAAATCCTTATGAATTAAAAACAGGTATTGGTAAAGTAAATATGGCTGCCGATGAATTCTACTGGCAAGATTATCTAGGGAAAGATTATGCTGTTGACGCATTTAGACTTGCCAGAAAAAACGGTAATGCAACAGATAAGTTATTCATTAATGACTATAACCTTGAATATAGTATTGATAAGTGTAATGGTCTTATCCAATATGTCACTTACATTGAAAGTAAAGGGCAAAAAATTGATGGAATAGGTACTCAAATGCACATTGGTATTAATTCTGACAAAGAAAAAATTAATACAATGTTCAAATTACTTGCAGCTACAGGAAAGCTTATAAAAGTTTCGGAATTGGATGTTGCTGCGGGACTTAATCCGACAGAATCGGACCTTAAAAAACAAGCAGATATGTATAAATATGTTGTAGATATGTATGTCAAAAACATACCCACAAATCAGAGATACGGAATCACTGTTTGGGGACTAACGGACAGTAAAACAGATTCGTCCTGGTTGCCAGGACAGCACCAAGGTTTGTGGGATCTTAATTTTACCCGTAAGTTTTCGTATGCAACTTTTGCAGAGGGACTTAAGGGAGTGAAGTAATAATTATGAAATTCAATTTATTATTTAAGTTATAGAAAGGATGATGTTCTCGTAAAGGAAACATCTCCAATTGAGGCTGCGTTATTGCGGCCTTAAAAAATGGGAAAATAGTTAATTGAATTTATAAAAGAAAAGAATTAGTAGTATTTCAGATTAGGTGTTTTTGCAAAATGTCAATGTAACTAACTGAAAAAGAATGAAAATTTGTAAATTTTGAATAGTAGAGAGACGACCTGTTTTTAGACTGCACCCAAAAGTTTAGACGAATTTACAATTAAATTTGATAATAATGAGCTCGATATTGTATCGGGCTCATTCCTTTTAGATTTAGTTTTATTCTATCGTTATTATAATATTCTATGTTTAAATCATTTTGTAAATTATCATTTAACTTTTGAATTCCTTAAATATTCGTGTTTGATTCTGAGAGATGCGACAGAACCTATTTTTGCAGTTAATAGTAAATATTTAGGATAATTCATTATTATGAGTGAAACATTAGAACCGGAAAACTTTGAAATGGCTCTAAGAAATTAATCTGAGATGTAAGCAAAAAATATTATAGCAGCTAAATAGTATTCGATAGAAACAATAAATTACAGTTTTAAACCTTTAACAGAGATTAATGAGTTTAAAAGAGCAAAAAAGGCTGTTCAAAAAAAATGGAACAGCCTTTTCTCATTATTGGGGCAAAATTATAATTTTGTTATAATGTCTTTTTTAAATTTAGCCAAAGTTGCTCTTGTTAATCCAAGATTCGCTTTTGTTGAATCAACAGCTAAATAAATAAAATATTTACCATCTTCGGAAAGGTCTAAAATATGTATTTGATCTGTAAGTGTAATTAAGATGTCGTTTATTTTTTGATTTAATCCTAAAGCCTTAATTGCGTTTAATTTTGCTTTTACTACTTCTAAATTATAAGCTGATGCTAATTCCGGGTCAAAATTTGGATTTAAGGAAAGAGAGCAATATGACATTCCCGTTTCAACTTCGGTAACTGAAACTGCAATGAACCCGTTGATGTTTTCCTTTAAATCATTTTGAAAATTCTGTAAAAAATCTGACATGTTTTAATTGTATTTAAATTAATTATTAAAAAAAGTATCTATTTTGCGTAGTAAAAGGCCCATTTTGCTTATATCATTAGAAAGTAGTGCTACACAATTGTCGTTCTGATCTTTATTGGCTACCACTATACCATCGTTGTTCTTAATCATTACCTGTTTAAGTTCCCCATTATTTAAATCCTCAGACATTTCTAAACACATTTTTAAAATCATCCCAATCATTGCGGCGACATTTCCGTCATACTCCAAATTAATAGATTCCAGTAGAATCCCATCTATATTAAATCTTAATCCAGATTCGGCCCCGGTTTCTTTTACCAGTAAATTTAAATCAATCATATTGTTATTTTAGAGTTTTTAAGGTGGCCAAATATATTCTAAAAATTATAAATGTGTTATAAACACGTGTTAAAAAAAAGGCACACGTAACAAATTGAATTACTTTTGTTTATAGTGTAATGTTTCTTTATTTTTTAAACAAAATGAATAAAAAATAACATTAAAAAAAAAGGAATTTATTAAAATTAGAACATTTTATTTTGTTTCCGTTAATTGTTATTTTAGCATTCACAATAAATTTTGTTTATTAAAAGTTTTTCATAGCTTTGAAAAAAAATAACCAAATGAGAACTGTTGAAGAATTACGCTTTGATCTAAATGTAAAACTGATGAAGTTTAGAAGATTTCGTTTTGAAAACGGAATTATGGAAAGTTCAGACTCACAAAAACTTGTAAAAAAGGGCTTTTTTAAAAAGATATTTAATTAAAAAGAATCTTAAAAAAGTATTTTTTCAATGTTAAATGATGATATTTAATGGTACAATATGCAAACAATGATAGTTGTGAAAAATGAGATGACTTTCTTGCAGTTGGTGCTATTGAAAGATTCGAACCAGGTATAGTTTATTATTAAAACTACCTATGTCCGGAATATAAAATCCTACTATTGGATATGCAAACAAAAAGTAGAGAAAAAGTTAAGCTACATTTTTGTAATTAGTTAATTTATTAAATTCCTCAATAGTTTTATAGTTCAAAGCAGAGTACCTTCTTTTTTTATTTCTTTCCCTGATTTATGTGGTTATTATGAGCAAAGTCAACTTATCCGGGATTTTAATCACTATCTCGATCTCAGTTCCCTAAAATACCTTAAATTACAAGAGATTATTTGTAATATCAATCATTAGTTTATTTAATGGTGAGTGGAATTGATTTTTCCAGAACAGGGCTCGAGCCTGTTAGTGGAAAAAATAACTAAAATATAATTTTTAGCTGCACATTCGAACCTAAATGCTGTATCCCCTATAAATGCTATATTTCTAATTTTACAAAATCAACTGTGCCGTGATTTTTCCACAAAATTTAGAGTACTATTTTTTTTATTATTTAAAGACCAAGATCGTGCAGAACCTATCTTTTAAATCCTTATTTACGAGCCATTGCAGACTGCTTTTAAACAATATAAACTTAATATCTTATCGAATATCCCTTAGAACTTCCTCATTAAAATAAGGATCTTCTTCAACCCAAAAAATATAGTCAAGACCTAAATAATTCTGAGAGAATTCTAAAATATCTTTTACTGTATTTTTCTTATTCGTCTTTGGATTTATTTGTCTTAAATTTCCATCCTGAACTGCCATTCCTTTTACTAAATTATCTGGATACTCTTTGAAAAAACCATACGTTTGACCCATATGACTTTCACGGTATGGCATTAAATCAGGTCCACCTATAGCCATTTTTAATTTTTTAGCTTTTGCAAACAATCCTCTCATATAACCGTTATCATTCCAAGGTAGCCATTCACCTGGCAAAAAATTCAAGTAGACCATGGCATTTGACTTCTTAAAAGCTTCAGAAAGTACGATCATATTACTTTCGATTGCATTTACATAATCTTGGGGACTAAAGCCAACAGGAAAGGTTGTTGTTCCATCTGAATTTTCAGTCCCGATATCTATTGCACTTTCACTAAAATTAATCCCCTCAATCTTACCATCAAATTCTTTTCCCAAAGCAAAGATTAATTTTTGAAATCGATCACATACAGGTTTTACCCACATTTTAGGACACCAGCCATACTCATCATTTGTGACAGCTTTATTTGGATCGCGTTCAGGAGCAGAAAGCATACTTTGCTTTATAACTCCACCTTGATATATAGGTTCTTCTAAAATATAGTCGGGTATATTTTTAACATCAGCAGTAAAGGATTTTTCTTGAAGTTGAATCCAAACTTTTTTTCCTCCTAATGATTTTAAATATTTTATATCCTTTCGAATTGCACTAAAATCATATTGATTTTTGGCAGGTTCCAGATTACGCCATGTATAGACAATTTGCGCTCCCTTAAATCGAGGATCATGCAATGCTTTATCTTGTCTAATGTTTTTGCCAGCTTTTTCTCGGTGATCAAAATAAATATAATTTTTCTGAGCCGCAATTTTTATCACACCAAAAAGCAACAATAGAATCACCATTATAAACCTTTTGTATAAATATATTTTTATCATTATGTAAGCATTTACGTTGAATAATATTTTTTTTCGTTCGAATCGTTTTTTCTGAGTGATTCGTTTTTCAAAATTAGACTTATAGCTGTTTGTATTAAAAAGAAAGATATTTATTCTAATTTGTATATTGTTGCAAAACCCGAGGGATTTTATTCTTTCAGTTTCATGAGTATTGTGTTTATTTGAGATTTCCTCTTTGCCCAAACTCGATTTAAAAGATAAATTTGAATAGGAAAAATAAGCGCAATAAAACTCAATGAGATTATTTTTTCTTTGGTAAAAGTTATAGTTGAAATAAAATATCCTAAAAGTATTGCAATAGCAAAAACACGACTAACTATCGAAAAATTAGAATAGGTTTTGATTTTGTCTTGGTAATTTTTTAAAGATTCAATAATATTTTCTCCATTTATTGGATTATTTATTATTTTGAACCCTAAAATATTGTGTATTAATATAAACAAAATAGCTGTAACAAGTAAGAAATTCCAAAGAACAGATTTTAAATGTCCGTCAAAAATATCATAGTATACTAGTATAAAGATAGTCCAAAGAACAGTCTCTATTAGTAATTGTATTTTAATACTTTTTGCTACAGGGTGGTTATTTTCTGAAATCATTTTTAGAATGGTTTCTTTATTAAATGCTGCTTTTCCTGTGTTTTGATAATCTAATTTTAAGTTTTCTAATTCCATAACTATTTGTTTAAAATTGTTTTAAGTTTTGTTTTAATTCGGTTTAGACGAACACCAACATTATTTTCGGAAATCCCAATGACTTCAGAAATTTCCGCATAACTCAAATCGTCCAGATAAAGTGCAATAAATGCTCGTTCATCTTCATCGAGTTTACGAATCGCGGCAAACAGTAAATCTTCTCTCCAAGAATCAGTTTGAGATTCTTGGGATATTTTTTGTTCCGGAATAACACTAGAATAGTCTACCTTCACTTTCGGTTTTCTAAAAGTAGCCATAGCAGTATTTAATCCTATTCGATACATCCAAGTAGTGATTTTAGATTTACCCTGAAATTTGGGATAAGATTTCCAAAGCTGATAGACAATTTCCTGAAAAAGATCTTCTTGATCTTCGAGGGTATCTCGATACATTCGGCTAATCTTATGAATCAATGCTTGATGCGTAAGTATGTCATCTGTAAATTTATCTTTCATAAGCGATTTTCTACTTTCATCTTAATTTATATTTTAACTATTGGTTGCTAAAAAGTTGAAAAACTTACAGTACATGTAATTTTTATTTTCTTTTGAAATAATAACCTTAAAAAATAATTTTAAATCAAAACTGGTTTTTAGCAATTTTCTGAATTATAAAGGTTAGTTTCTAATATCGTGTAATATAAACTCTTTCTTATCAATATTTGAACCCGTCTTTTAAAGTTTCGAACCTAAACTTGTTAGAGCTTAATTTTGCTGAATTTCTAGTTTTCCAAAATAGCATGTGCCACGATTTTGCCACAAAACCTGAACGTCAATTTTTTAAATATTTTCGTGGTCAATTTTGTCGTTTACTTTGTTTAAATTTTTTTAGGTATTTATATCGAATTGAAGAAATAAACCGACATTTATTAGGAGTCAAAAAAAAAAATAAATCAAGGAATTGGAAGCAGGTGCCTACTGAACAGGCAAGGAAAAGAACAGTCTTATAGCCGTAAGCGTTCCTATGAAGCTATCTCTATTGTAATGCATTATAATCGCCTATTATTGGAGACAGCTCTTTGCCGATGCAGAGCTTGAACAACAAATCGAGGACTAACAGGAAATTGGTTACAACTCGATTCTGCTCCTCCCATTTAAAATCCCGGTTTAAAAGTGGAAAGGGAAATAACAAATTCGGCAGACTAATAACCAGCTTCCCTCCATTGATTCTCGAATGCTTCAGAGAAGACGGGAGATGCTCTAAGCTACATGCATTGGCGGTGCTACCTCACCCTCTGAAAGCACATTTTTTATTTAAGGTTCTGCCTTAACTTATTATGACAGCTCTCCGTAATTGCCTTTTTTGAATGCCCGATGTAACTTTGAAGTATTAATTAATCTCCATATTTTTTAACTTACATTTATTAGATATTGTAATAAAGGGCAATTATTATTCATGTCTATTATTTTTTACAAAATAGCGATTGCAAATTTGCCCCCTTAATTTTCCCAATTTGTACCTGTTTATAATTACTACTCAATATATATGTTCTACAAAGATTCCAAAAATAAATCAATAGGATTTTTTAATCTGATTATGAGTCATTTGAATTTCCAATCCTATTGAGCCCGAATTTAATATAATAGCACAATCGATTTACGAAATACACTACGCTCAGTCCGAAATCAGAGCTTTAATGGACGACTAAAGTAAAACCGAAATTCAGTAAGAATATTTTCTAAAACACTTATAAACAACTTTCTAACCGAATTTCGTTAAACGTTAAGCTGTGTTTGTAGCCAAATTTAATAAATAAGGTAGCTTTTTGATACAAAAGGATACCATGGTCTAAAGAAGTTTTAATGAGGTTTGCAGGTAATTTTTTTGATGGCATTAAAGGTAATTATTAAAGATATAAAATTCTTTAAATAATGTTCATTTTATCTCATGATTAAAAAATTGGATAACACTTTTACTAAAACCATTTTTTATGAAGACCCAATTTCTGACAACGAAAACCTATGATGACCACAAACTTTGGAATAAACTTAAAGAGGGTGACGAAAAGTCATTTTCTCTGCTTTTTGAAAAGTACTATGGTGATTTAATTAGTTATGGAAACTCATTTTATCGTTTTCCAGAAAGAGTTCAGGATTGTGTCCAGGACGTGTTTGCAGATGTTTGGTTATATCGGGAATCTTTGCAGGAACCAAATGTGGTAAAGGCTTATTTATTGTCAAGTGTACGAAAGAGAATTGCACGTTTGCACGAACGGGATCGTGTTTTTAGAAAAACTACAACTACAGATTCAATTGAGTTTCTTTTTGATTTTTCGATTGAGAAAGAACTTATTGATGATGAAGCAACTGCGGAAAGTGTTTTCTACCTCAATAAGTTATTAAACGATTTACCTCCACGTCAAAAAGAAGCTTTATTTTTAAGGTATAATCAAGGTCTGGGTGTAGAAGAAATTGCAGAAATGTTAGATGTTAATTATCAATCGGCAAAGAATCTTTTGCATCGCGGATTATTTAAGCTTCGTAAAGAATGGAAGGGGCATCTTTCAATTATTGCATTGCTGTCTTCAGGTGTTTTTAAACTTATTTAAAAGAAAACATAAAAAAAATATAATTTGGTGAGTACTTAATAACCAAGTTGACCTCTGTGTTTTTGTAACCTTATTTATAGATGCAAAAACGTAATTATTATATCGAAATTGAAGATTTCTTATCTGATGAATCATTCCGAACATGGATTTTGTCTAAAATTGATGAACAAGGCTGGGAAGAATGGACTTTAGAAAGTCAACAACGCGCTAAATTGGTTGAAGATGCCCGGCTTTTATTGCTGGCAATGAAAGGACCTTATATTAATATTTCTTCTTTAGAACTAAATACTGCATTAGAATCAACATGGGCTAAAATTGAAGAGATAAAAGATCTTAAAAAATCAACTAAAATCAAAACTGGTAGATACCTGAAAAAGTATTGGCTAACAGGAGTTGCAGCTACTATATTTTTTGCTTTTTTATCGGTTGGGTTTTTCAAAAATCAATTGCAAACCAATCACACTGTTGTTACATATAAGGAACTTGTTAATGATAATATTGAAGGACTTGTTGAGCAAACCAATAATTCTAACAAGCCGCAAGTAATTACTCTGTCTGATGGGAGTTCTGTCTTATTAGAGCCCAAAAGTAAATTAAGTTATCCTAAAATTTTTACGGGAAACGAAAGGAAAGTCTATTTATCCGGTGAAGGTTTCTTCGAAATTACTAAAAATTCCCATAAGCCTTTTTTTGTTTACGCAAACGAAATTATTACAAAAGTAGTTGGTACTAGTTTTCGGATAAAAGCTTACCCAGATCAGCCAAATATTGAAGTGCTTGTTCGTACAGGTAAAGTCAGGGTAAGTTCAAATGAATTGGTTGCAAATTCAGACCAGAAAAATGAGGTTGTTTTATTTCCGAACGAAGCCGTACGCTTTTTTAGGTGTGATTTAAGTTTCACCAAGATCACTAATATTATAGAAGACAAGACATTGACCAGTAATACTGGTAAAATTGAACAATTAAGTTTTGAATTTACTGATATTCCTTTAGATCAAATTCTCAAAACAATAGAGCAGGCATATCTAATCAAAATTGATTTTCCTAAGGATAAATTAAAAGATTGCCATTTAACAACTTCATTAAGTGACCAGCCATTGTCAGAAAAACTTAAAATTATTTGTAATAGTATTGGTCACGATACCAGTTTTGAAATGAATGGAAATCAAATTATAATAACCTCACAGGGATGCTATTAGGTATTATGCAATCAAACTATATATAACTTTAATCAAACTAAATTACTGCCTATGTGAAAAAACTAAAAAAAAGTGTCGAAATGTTGTCACATATCCGACACTTGATAAAATAGAATAACTCTCTGGAAAGAGTCATTTTATTGTGTTTCTACAAAATACGCTTGAACAGTATTAATCAAAACAAAATCAAAATTATGAAAAAATCAGTTGGTAAACAACGATTAATTTATCAAATCTCGAAAATAACGCTATTTCAGTTCGTTTTAGCACTTTTATTTTCAAGTGTTACTCTGGCAAACAGTGTAAATGGACAAAGGAAATTAGATACAAAAGTTACTATTGCAGTTGAAAATTTAAGTCTGGATAATGTGTTATCTAAACTCGAAAAGTCTGCAAGTGTGAAATTTTCTTATAATTCAAGGTTGCCGCAACTAACTCAGAAAGTCACTATCGAGGCACATCAGGAAACATTGTCAAGTGTTCTTAATCGAATTCTGAAACCACTCAATATTAATTATATAGAAATAAGCAACCAGATTATTCTACAGAATAATATAAAAACAAATAAGGTTGCTGACCCTGTTATTAAAGGAAAAGTTACGGACCAAAATGGAGTACCTCTGCCGGGGGTGACAGTAACTGCCAAAGGGACTAAAAATGTTGTGTTAACTGATTTTGACGGTACTTTTTCGATCGACATACCAGTGAATTGTCACCAACTGGTTGTTTCTTTTGTAGGAATGGAAACTAAAGAAATTGGAACAGAAAATAATTCCCCAACAATTGTTTTAAATGAAGAAGGGCAAACTTTAAAAGAAATTGTAGTTATAACAGGTTATGAGAAAACCTCGAAGAGAACTTTTACAGGTGCATATAGTAAGATTCCTATTGACGAACTTAAAGTTGATGGATTAGCAGATATGAGCAGAGCGATAGAAGGAAAAGCAGCTGGGGTTACTATACAGAATATTTCAGGAACTTTTGGTACTACACCAAAAATTACAATTCGTGGATCTTCTTCAATTTTTGGAGATACAAAACCATTATGGGTTATTGATGGTGTTGTTCAGGAAGATATTATTAACGTGTCTGTATCTGATTTGGCTTCCGGTAATTCTTCAACAGTATTAAGTTCTTCTGTTGCCGGAATTAATCCTAATGATATACAGAGCATTGAAATCCTGAAAGATGCGTCTGCAACTTCGATTTATGGATCAAGATCTTTAAATGGAGTTGTAGTTGTAACTACAAAACAAGGACGAAAAGATTCTCCATTAAAGATTACATATTCATCTGAACAAACAGTTAGAGCAACACCTAATTACAGCCAATATGATATTTTGAATTCAAAAGAAACAATGAGTGTTTTGAAAGAAGTGGAGGCAAAAGGATTTTTAGATCTGCCTTCAACTGCACAAGGGCGCTATGGAGGTGTTTATAATATTTTAGCAAGAGGAATTAATACGTATGTTCCGGAAACAAACAGCTATTTAGTAAGTAATGACCCTGCTGGACGTAATGCTTTTTTAAGAAAATATGAGTTAGCCAATACAGATTGGTTTAAGGTACTTTTTAGACCTTCGATTGCCCAAAATCATTCCCTGAGTTTTTCGGGAGGAGGAGCAAAAAGTACAATGTACGCTTCATTAGGTTATTATAGTGATCCGGGCTGGAGTATTGCCGATCATGTAAAACAATTTTCATCGAATTTAAAAGGAACTTTTTATATTAATGATGACTTAAATATTACGCTGACTACACAAGCTTCTGTAAGGGATCAGGGTGTTCCCGGAAGTTATGATAGCGAAATAGACACCTATAATGGAAAGACAACCCGAAATTTTGATATTAACCCTTTTAAATATGCCTTAAATACAAATAGAACTCTAAGGCCTTACGATGATAATGGGGATTTGGAATATTACAGGAGCAATTGGGCACCTATTAATATTTTAAATGAACTTAAAAATAATTTTATGGAAATTCAGGTAAAAGATATTCGTTTCCAAATGGATTTAGAATATAAAATTAATCCTTACCTGACTTATAATCTTGCGGGTTCAGCACGTTATGCCAACACTGGCAGGGAACATAAAATTCTTGAAAATTCAAATATAGTAGGAGCTTATAATGCCGAGGAAACAACTGCTGTCAGAGATGCGAATATTTTTTTATATCAGGATCCAAATGATTTAACAGCTCCAAAAGTTGCCGTTCTTCCTAATGGTGGGATGTTAAGAAAATTTACAGACGATATGACTTCCTATTATATAAGAAATAGCGTCAACTATAGACGTACTTTTAATTTTAAACATGAATTTGAAGGATTGTTTGGTACTGAGCTAAGGTCATTAAATAGAAATAGCGACAATTTTACTGCTTATGGGCTACAGTACGATAAAGGTCTTACTAGTTTTACAGATCCAAGAATATTGGAGAAAACAATGACCGAAGGAGGTTCTTATTTTGGATTTAATGAAGAGAGAGAAAGAACGGTAGGTTTTTTTGGAAAAGCAGGGTACACCTATGATCGACGTTATACTGCATCAGTTACCGGACGTTATGATGGTTCAAACAGGCAGGGTAATAACACCTCATCACGTTGGCTGCCAACTTACACTCTTAGTGGTAAATGGAACATGAAGGAAGAGAATTTCATGAAAGATATCGAATCTATAAATGCTTTAGCATTAAGAGCGTCTTATGGACTTACCGCAACGGCTGGACCGGCTACTAATTCATTAGCGATTTATAAAAGTTTTATCACTGATCGTATAAATCTTGCCGACAGAGAATCCGGGATTAGCATAGATCAATTACAAAACAAAAATTTAACTTGGGAAAAACAATTTGAAACCAATTTAGGTTTTGATCTTACTGTGTTTAATAACAAACTACAATTAACAACTGATATATACAGTCGTAAAGCTTTTGATTTAGTTGATTATGTAATGACATCTGGAATTGGTGGACAAACAATGAAACAAGGTAATAATGCAGATATGGAAACTAAAGGTCTTGAAGTTAGTTTGTCTTCTAGAAATATAACTACCGAAAACTTTAAATGGTCAACCAATTTTAATTTTTCTGTATATAATCAGAAAATTACAAAGTTAGCGAGCCAGGCATCAGCTTTTGATCTAATCGAAGGAACAGGAGGAAATACTATTGGTCATCCAAGAAACTCTCTGTATTCTTATCATTTTACAGGATTAAACAATCAGGGTTTACCAACTTTTGTAATGAAAGATGGACAATCGGATAACATTGCCGGAGCAAATTTTTATGATAATGAAAATGTAACTAAGTATCTAAAATATGAGGGTTCAATAGAGCCTAATAAATCTTTTGGACTTTCGAATACTTTTACTTACAAAAATTGGTCATTATACGTCTTTGTCGTTGCATCCGGAGGAAATAAAGTTCGATTGAATCCTGTTTATTCCAGCGAATACAATGACTTAACTGTTTTTACAAAAGATTTTACGAATCGTTGGATTAATCCGGGAGATGAAAATAATACTAATGTACCCGTAATAGCAGATAAAGCTTTGATTAATAATTATAATGCTCAGTCTAAAACATTGGGAATTGCTTATAACACATACAATTTTTCGGATGTGCGTATCGCAGATGGAGATTTTGTCAGATTAAAGAATGTATCTCTAAGTTGGGAATTCCCGAAAGCTTTCAAACAAAAATTAGGAGTAACAAATTTTACATTAAAAGGATCAGCAGTTAATCCATTATTAATTTATTCTGATAAAAGATTAAACGGTCAGGATCCGGAATTTCGTAATGCAGGAGGTGTAGCATTACCAATTACAACTCAATATACATTTACTCTAAACGTTTCATTATAACCTATAAAAAGTATGAAAAAATTAAAAATTCTACTGACATTGTTACCACTTATAAGTATTAGTAGTTGTGATGAATTTCTTTCTGAAACCCCTGATAACAGGACACAAATAGATACACCTGAAAAAATTTCTGAAGTGCTGGTTAATGCTTACCCAAATGCATGTTATGCAGAGTTTGCCGAAACCATGACTGACAATGTTTTTGATAGTGGTGATGCTGGATTATTTAGAACTATAAATTCAGAAAACTATAACTGGGAAATGAACAATAGTATCGATACGGACACCCAGGCCAATTATTGGAATGCTTGTTATAATGCAATTGGCCATGCTAATAAAGCACTTGATGCTATTGAGCAGCTAGGCAGTCCGGCAAGTCTAAATCCGCAGAAAGGAGAGGCCTTAATAGCAAGGGCTTATGCACATTTTATGTTGGTTTCTTTTTGGTCCAAGCGCTATGATCCGGCTACTGCTGATACAGATTTGGGAATACCATATGTAACAAAACCGGAAGATATATTGATCAAAAAATACAAAAGAAATTCTATGAAGGAAGTTTTTGACTTTCTGGAAAGTGATATCGAAGAAGGTTTAAAATACGTTACAAACGAATACAGTCAGCCAAAATTCCATTTTAATAAAGAGGCAGCTAAAGCTTTTGCATCACGTTTTTATTTAATAAAAGGAAATTGGGACAGGGTTATTGAACTTACAGATCAATTAGCAGCTAATCCGGATGGAAAACTAAGAGATTTTGGATCTTATCTGAATCTTGATTATGATACTCGATCAAGAGTTTATGCAGAGCCAACTCAGGAAACAAATTTATTGATTGCTTCTATGACGTCTTATTATGCAAGGTCTTTTTATTTAAACAGGTTTCAACTTACATTAGCCAGGCAAGATGAAATTTTGGGTTCCGCAACAAATGTTTTTAATAAAGAATGGCTTTATGGAACCTTAAGTTACAATAATATTACAGCATTTGTGCCTAAGTTCAATGAACAGTTCAAATATACAAATGCCAATGCAGGTATTGGTTACGGATATATTGCAGTAGTATTATTCAGTAATGATGAATGCTATTTGAATAGGATAGAAGCACTTGTGATGGCAAACAGAATAGATGAGGCAAGAACAGCATTGCAATATTTCATAGGAACCAGAACGGCGGATTATGATCCGACAACCGATATTTTAACTGATAAACTAATAGTTAATAAATATCCTGCAATCCAAAGTAAATATGCCCCTTTTTATACTCTGACTGATTTGCAAAAATCATACATAAGTGCTATAGGAGAAATACGCAGGAAAGACTTTGTTCAGGAAGGCAACAGATGGTTTGATATTAAACGATTTAATTTAGAGGTTAAACATGAAACGTACAATGAGCCAACAGACATTTTAACTAAAGATGACAATCGCCGCGCATTACAAATACCACTTCAGGCATCAACAAATGGTGTCGAAAAAAATCCAAGATAATTTAACATCAAGCACATGAAAATAGTAAAACAATACACAATAACTTTTTTAGCAATAGCTGCAATTGCTTTTTCGGGATGTACACATGAGGATCAGCTTGCAGGTAGCCAATTAGATGTTACAAATCCTCCTCAATCAGCGTTAGATAATTGGATTATAGATAATTATTTAAAACCCTATAATATAAATGTTCAATATAAATGGAACCAGAATGCCGTTGACAATAATCGTTACCTGTATCCACCCCAGAAAGAAAAAGTACAGCCTGTTTTAGAAATTATACAAAAAATATGGCTGGATAGTTATGCAACAATTGCCGGTCCTGATTTCGTAAAGAAAATTTCTCCACGGGAAATTGTAATGGTTGGGGGAGTGAATTTGGATTTAACAGGAACTGTTACTTTAGGTTTGGCAGAAGGCGGGCAAAGAGTAACACTTTTTGAAACTGATAATGTAGATCGGAAAGATAGGGAAAACGTTAAACAATTTATCCATACGATTCAGCATGAGTACATTCATATTTTGAATCAGCATAAACCATATGATGAAAAAACCATGGCAAAAATAACACCATTTGGTTACACAGCAAACTGGTATGCTTCCTCAGATAAGGATGCTAATGAAGAAGGATTTATTACAGCTTATGCAAAATCGAACATTAATGAGGATTTTGCTGAAATGGCATCTATGATGCTAACTAATTCTAAAGATGAATATGAGGCTATTTTGGCAGGTATTCAAAGTGAGACAGCTGTTGCTGCGATAAGAGCCAAAGAAGCTGTTATTGTCGAATATTTCAAAAAAGAGTTCAATTTGGATTTTTATGCTTTAAGAGACGAAGCAGAAAAAAATACTAATGCAGTACTAAATTAAAATTAAACTAATTGAGATTTGGTTAACTTAAAAAAGAAAACATTATGAAAATAAAAAATATATTTAAGTTTCTGATTATTGCTTTTTTGGCAACACAATTAGGAGCCTGCGACAAGAATGAAGCAGAACAAAAATTTGATAAGACGCCAACAGAAAGATTAAATATTCAGAAAAAAGAGCTTAATGATGTCTTACTCTCATCTGAATATGGATGGAAGGCAGTTTATTTTACGGATAATACACAACTTGGCGGATTTACACATTTGTTTAAATTTTCTGCAGACGGAAGAGTAGCTATGGCTTCTGATTTTGATAGCGATACCAGTATTTATAATAGTGATTACAGTATTGAGGTAGGAAGTACGGTTAGTTTATTGTTCTCTACCAAAAACAGAATACACCTGTTGTCTGATTCAAATAATTCTCCTACGGCGGGATTAAAAGGTAGAGGATACAAAGGAGATTTTCAATTTTTATATTACGGACAGGAAAATGGTGAGATTATTTTTAAAACCAATCGTGGTTTTCAAGAATTACGCTTCGTAAAAGCAACAGCCGAAGATTGGACAGATCTCGAACTAAACACAAAGATGGCTCAAAATGTAATAGGTTCAGATAAGCGCCCTCTTTTTAGATTATTAGAAATTAATGATGGTACAGAGATTCATAAATTGGACTTTAATTATGCTTCAAGAGCTCGATTTGCAACTGCAAATTCTGGAGAAGAGGATTACAGTGTAAGTTATAATATGGGTATTGCTTTCACAAAAACAGGTATTATTGTAAGTCCGGCTTTAGAAGTCAACAACCAGCAATTAACCGAATTTATTTATGATGACAGTACTGGAGATTTTACTGCAACCGGTACAAATGGAGTGAGTGCTACAATTAAATACAGTAAAAAACCTGTGATAGTAACAGATGATTATAAATTGCTATTACCCGGAGGCGGAAATAATGTCTATGCTTATGAGTATCGTCTTACAGAATTTGAAGGACCAAACTCTGCATTATTTTTATCATTATTAGAAGATATAGAGAAAGCCAGTGGAGTGCCACTTGTAAGAGCGCAGCTTTGGTTTAATAATACTGATGAGACTAATTATATAGAATACAGATCTGGTGACGACCAAACAGAAGAAAGATATTATCACTACTTCACCATAAAAGCAGATGATGTAAACAAAACTGTTACATTTACCCCAGGTGTTTGGAAAAAAAGTACCGCTACCGCAGGAGACTCAGGGACTCCTCCGGAAGGGCCAACAATCTCACGACCATCTTTCTTAAAAGCACTTGATGATGAATTTATGAATCCTAATGGTCTTTATTTTACAGAGGTACCGGTTATGGGTTATAGAGGCTATACTTTTGCGAGTACAACAACTCATTTTAGAATGGTTGTCAACAATCTTTAAAATTAATTATACACACTTTGTAAAGAAAGTTACCATGAATTTTGTTGTCAGGATACTGCCGATTCAATTGGGGAAGAACTTCCTAAAGATGAATTGCTAACACTCTTGATAAAGAAAATTATACTCTGATACAAAACGATCCGCGTGATACCATTATTTGTCCGGTAAACGCGAGATCAAACAAGCCCACAATCAATAATACCTACTGAAGCCGTCTCAATTTAAAAGTTGAGGCGGTTTTTTCATTTAAAATAGTCGACAAATAGCAATGGTTTTTTATAAAACAAAAATAGGTGATATAATGTACAATATGAACGAGGAAGAACATTTCCAAGAACTGAGAATTAGTTCTGATAAGGTATACCTATGCTCATAAAGTTTCCAGAGCAACAAATTTCTTAATCATTTGTCTTTGTCCATAAAAAGTAAAGCTTTCAAAATCAAATAGATTTTGGAAGTTTTTTATAGTCCATATTTCTGTCCTTCGTCGCCAAAAGGTTTTTAACTATAAATCCGATGGTCTGGTCGATACCATTATATTTAACAAAAGAAGTAGTTTTTAGATACAAAAGGATACCATTGCATGACGAAGTTTTAATGAGGTTTGCATGTAAAATTATTGATTGCATGACAATAATTATTAAGAATATTTACAAGTCGTTTTTCCAGATCTAAATGGGAATTTTCAAAATGAAAATAACTATGATTACGACCAAAAAATGATTGGAAAATTCTACTCAAAAAAAAGAAGCAACCGCCAACAGCTACTACAACTGATTGGGGAAATTGACTTAAGGGTGAGTTGGTTTTGTATTTGGGATGATTTGTTTTATCTATTCGCTGTTGCTCGGGTGGCAATCCGAATAATGGCTTAATAAATATTCGAACTTAAATTCGACAACCCTTATAAATACTACATTTCTATTTTTCAAAATAGCCGTTTGCCACGATTCTGCCACAAAACTTTTGAGTGTTTTTTATAGATATTGAAAAGTGCCTTAAAAGTAAAATAATATTGATTTTAGGATTCGTAAATTTACGGGTTTTTGAAAATAAAAAAAGTCCTAATTTTCATTAGGACTTTCAGTAGGGAGAGCAGGATTCGAACCTTAAGCTTGAAACCTGTATATTTCCTGCGTTTCGTCTTTTTTCAAACCTATGTTGCCACGATTTTGCCATAAAAACAAAATTATTGATTTTTAGATTTTAACTTTTAATGTTTTGATTAGTTTTTTTTGATGCTTTAATTCTTTATAATGTAAATTTAATTTTATGAAATTGATTGTTCTGTCCTGTTTTTCACTTTTCTTCTATCTCGAAATAATTCAGTATTGATTTATAATTATTTCGTGCAGTACTACAGGCATTCAATATTCTTTTTATATTATTCCATTTCAGTATTATTCTTGACTGTTGATTTTAGAGATATTGATTTTTGCTTTTTAACGAAATTTATTTGATTAATAAAATTTTGTTATTAGTTTAATTACTGGTAAACTTGTAGAATCTTTATTATAAGCCCAAAAAGTAAATAAAAAGTATAAATTTAGTTATTTGTTTTATATTTCGTACGAAAATGATCTATATATATTATTCCTATATTTCTGAGAATAATCATAAAAAATTAATGCAGGAGTTTTTGTTAAGATTTCCAATTGATTTTCAAAATAAAATAAAAAGCTATCGAAGGTGGCAGGATGCTCAATTGTCATTATTAGGAAGAATATTACTTTATAGAGGAACTGATAATTTTAATGAAAAATATAAAGAAAACAATATAAAATATTCTAAGTATAAGAAACCTTATTTTGGAGGAGAAGAAGTTTATTTTAATATTTCTCATTCGGGAGAAATTGTTGTTTGTGCTGTGACTAATGTATGTGATATAGGAATAGATATTGAATTGCAACGTGATATTCAGATAGAAGATTTTCAACATCAAATGACAGAGGGAGAATGGATGAAAATTTCTACGTCTTTTAATAAAATGGACTCATTTTATAATTATTGGACTCAAAAAGAAGCTGTAATCAAGGGGTGTGGAAAAGGTTTGTCTGTACCACTAAAATCTTTTGAAATATCGCAGAATAGTACAATTATTGATAATGAAAAGTTTTTTCTTAAAGAGGTTAAGTTAGATGGTAAATATAAATGCCATATAGCGACTAATACACAAGTTAATGAAGAATGCATAAAGATTTTAAAATTAGATTCTTCAAATTATTACACAAATTTAATTTAGATTAAAAGATTTTTTAATGACAACGAACAATAAAGTAATAGCTCTCCCATTTGCAGGAGGTAATAAATATAGCTTTAATGGTATTGAAAAGCATGTATCAAAAAAAATAGATTGGATTACTTTGGAACTTCCAGGACGAGGTAGTCGTTTTAAAGAAAGTTTGCTGGATAAAATTGATCATATGGTTGATGATCTTTTTAGTCAAATAATGCCTCATATACAAGAAGGAAATTATATCATATATGGTCATAGCATGGGGACATTACTAGGATATGAATTAGCAAAGAAAATAACTGAAAAAAAATTACAGAAACCAATGGCTCTTTTTTTTACAGGACGCGGAGCACCAGGATTTACCCGATTTAACAATAAAAAGTCCTTACTGCCTAGCCCTCTTTTCTGGGAAGAGGTAAATAAAATTGGAGGACTGCCTAAAGAAATTTTAGAGTGTAAAGAACTTTTGGATCTTTACTATCCAATAATGAAATCTGATTTTAAGGCTATTGAAGATTATAACTATTTACCAATGGAGGTACCTTTTAATTTTCCTATTCATATTTTAATGGGTAAGGAAGAAATTGGTATTGGTAATGAAAAAACTCCTTTATCAGGCATGAAGGACTGGCAGAATGAAACTAGTGATAATTGTACATTTGAACTTTTAGAAGGAGATCATTTTTTTATTTTTAAACATGCCGAACCAATTGCAAAAAGAATATCTGGAATTGCAGAGAGGTCTTTTAATATTCTTTAGATTCATGTAATTTATTTTATGTCTCAATTTTTGCATGAGATCAAAACAAAACTAAAAGATAGGCCTACAACCGATTATTTATTTAGACTATTACAATTTTAATTAATTGTGAGTAAGCCCTCACGATTTTAAAAATCATTGTATTTTGATAAAAAAAAAACAATGAATTAGTTCCATTCTTACAGCAAATTGTGGGAGTTAAGAATCTTGCAGACTTCATTTTAAAGCAAAGGTCTTGACCGACCACACATTAGAATTGATATTTAAAACAATTCAATGATCCATTTTGCAAAAGTATTCTTTTTACAGACAAAAGCACATCTTGTATGGATATTACAAATTATGTGGAGATTCCTATTACTCAAAAATCGAATAAAGAAATAACTACAGGAACTTTAAGGAAAAATTATTCGATAAGCTGATAATACAAGCATTACAGGATTATGACTAAAAATGAGCAATCAAATAATTTTAAGTATTATTTGTATTGGTCTAAATCACTTTTTTTAGAGTTCAGAATAATAATTTATACTACCAAAATATAATTTTGGAGCGATAATATTAGCTACAAGATATAAGCAAATAGTTTGATCAAGATATTCTGCTTGATTATTTTTAATTATAATTTCTGATAAGGGAATTGATCGTTTTTTTTGTTTCATATTTCACTACATTCTCTTGGGTTAGCTACACTCTTTTTTAAGCTTTAATATGATAATTTATTGATGGTTTGTTAATGTAAAACGGGGATTTTACTTATAAATTTTACAGTAATGGATATTTACTAAAGTAATTTCGTACGAATATTTTTGTAGTACAAAAAAGGTTAATATTAAAAATAAAGAGGCAGAATAAATCATGCTTAAACAGAATTAAAAATAAAGTTAAAGTTTTCTGAATATCTTTAGTTGTTACGGTTTCCCGTAAGGTATAGTTTTATGAATACTATATATTCGTGCTCTCTTAATTTTAATCAATTGGGGTAATTAAGTTATTATAAAGAAAAAAGAAATACTAGAGAAATTAGCGCTTTCGGGATTTTTTTATAATTACAGATGCTCTTAGTGAAATTTTAAGTGTACTAAGTAAATTACGTTCGTAAATAAAAAATGGATATAAATTTTTTATTCTCAAACATCCTGAAATTATTGTTGAAAGAATACTAAGATGCCTTCGAGGGCGAATTAAATACAAAATAATAATATGAATACAGATCAAGTCTATTTAAAACCAAATTTAGTAATAGAACCATTATTTGACAACTGGTATGCATGGAGCCATTTGATATCTCCGGCAACAGCAGCTATGAATATTACAGGTAGACATTTAAAAATAATGAGTTCCTATATTCAGGCTCCTGCAGCTCATGCTGCGGCAGTAAAAAACCCAAAAATGTTAGGAGGTCCCTTTATTGATTATGATGGAAAACGAGTAGATGAGATAGAACAGTTACGCAACGATACTTTAGAAAATCAAAAAGAACTTATTGTATTTAGTGAAGCAGTAAAAGAGTTAAACTTAATGTTAAAGGCAAAAGCAAAAGGATATTCTCTTGAGCCATTATATGAAGAAGTTCCTGAAGTACTAAAAGGTTATGTGGAGTTGATTTACGATCTTAACAACCAGCCCTCTTTTAGATTTTTTGAGCCATTATTATATAATAGTGAATTTTATAATGAAACTTCCCAAAGTATTTTACTGTGGCTGACTGATAATGACGAAAGACCTTTTGTTTTAAGTACACCTCGTTTAGAAGATAAGGATAAAATACATTTGAACATACCTTTTAGTCATAACGGACTAGATGCGCTCAGTAAGATGAGAAGAACTCCGGGTTCATTAAGCGAGATTAAAGAAAAATTGAATATACCTCCTGATATGGAGTCTGTCTTTGAATCATTTTTTACTACAGAACTTCCTAAAGCTTACGAAAAATATACAGGGGATAAAGTAAGAATGCGATATTTTGGGCATGCATGCATATTAGTAGAAACTAAGGATGTAAGTATTCTTATAGATCCTATTATAAGTTATTATGGCTACCCTCAGGAAGTTGATCGATTTTCAGATATGGATTTACCAGACACTATTGATTATGTATTAATTACACATAATCATCAAGATCATATTTTATTTGAAACTCTTATTCCATTAAGACATAAAATAAAGAATATAGTAGTACCCAGATCTTCGAATGGTAGTCTGCAAGATCCAAGTTTGAAACTGATGTTTAAATCAATTGGATTTAATAATGTAGTGGAAATTGATGAAATGGATACTATTAACTTTAATGATTGTTCTATTACAGGAATTCCATTTATAGGAGAGCATTCAGATTTAAATATTCAAGCTAAAATATGTCATCATGTACGTGTTGGGGATTTTAAAATGATTTTTGTTGCCGATTCCTGTAATGTTGAATCGAAAATTTATCAGAGAGTACAGGCTTTACTTGGAGATGTCGATGTTATCTTTTTAGGAATGGAATGTGATGGAGCTCCGCTTTCTTGGCTTTACGGCCCATTATTAACAGAGCCATTGGCAAGAGATAAGGATTCTTCTCGAAGATTGGCGGGCTCTAATTTTGAAAGAGGGAAAGGGTTAGTAAAAGCATTTAATCCAAAAGAAGTATATGTGTATGCAATGGGACAGGAGCCTTGGCTTGAGTTTATCAGCAGTATTAAGTACACAGACGAATCCCATCCTATTGTACAGTCTGATTTATTGATAAAGGATTGTAAAGCTAACAATATAGTCGCAGAGCGTTTGTTTGGAGAAAAAGAGATTATGTATTTAAAATAGGTTGAATTTCTATTCTTTCTGATACAGTAAAACACTTAAAATTTACTGTTTTAGAAAGTGTAGAATTTATGGTAAATAATGGAAAATCATGTAATCTTATCAGAACATTTTTATAAGTATTTCAGATTATTTTTCAAAGAAATTAAAAACCAATAATAACAACTAAATTAACTGGAACATTGGGAAAAGCAACATTGCTTAATTTATTAAGATTAAAACTAAAAATAGCATTGCCACTACTTGGTTTTTTAGCTGTAATTAATGGTTTATGGAGTGGTAGTTTGTTAATGCTGGTTAGTCATAAAATATCAGGTACTCCTTTACCTTTTTTTAATGAATACGATTGGTTAATTTACTTAATTTTTGTTTTGGTCTCTTTTTTGTTGACGTACTTTTTTAATGGTTACATGATAAAAGCTACGTTAATCTTTGGTAAAGAAATGACCCTGCAGATCATAGATAAACTTCGGTTATCGAATTATGAATCTTATTTGCAGATGGGTGAAGCAAGAGTGAGAACCGCGTTGGAAGATGTACGCACTTTAGAATCACTTCCTGCGGTTTTTATAACTTTTTTTAACTCACTAATAATGATAGTTGCCGGCTTGGGCTACATGTTTTGGCTTTATCCAAAAGGTGCCTTAACGATAGTCGCTCTTATTATTGTATTGACACTTATTTATATCTATCGAAATGGAATTATTGAAAAGGATATGGATGCCAAGAGAGATCTTGATGATACATTTATGAGGTTTTATAACGACTTTTTACATGGTTTCAATAAGGTTAAAATGAGTACTAAGAGAAGTGATTCTATATTTTTAGAGCACATTACCGAGAATCGTGATAAAGCCATAAATCTCAATATCAAAGCAGGATTATCAGCTTTTGGTAATGAACTATTAGGAGATTATTTTTTTTATTTTTTGATTGGTACAGTACTTTTTGTTTTACCTCTTGTTTTTAGCATTGACAAAACGGTTATTTCCGGTTTTATGATTACGTTATTATTTTTAATGGGGCCAATCGCTATTTTAATAAACCTTATGAAAAGTGTTATAGGTTATAAAATTGCTTTTGCAAGAATTAATGAATTCAATGATACTCTTACAGATAATTTGAAGGATTCAGATGCACTTTCATTATCAACTTCAAAAAAGGAGTTGCAAGTTTTTAAAACCCTTTCTATCGATAAAATAAGCTATCAGCACATTGATGAAAAAGGAGATGTTACGTTTGAACTTAAGCCGATCAATCTAGAAATAAGTAAAGGAGAAATTATTTTCATTTCTGGAAGTAATGGTAGCGGAAAAAGCACTTTTATCAATTTATTATCAGGATTATATATTCCTAAATCCGGTAAAATTGTCGTTAATGATTTAATAGTTACAGATGAGAATAGATCTCAATATAGAGATATGATATCATGTATTTTTTCTGACAACTATCTCTTTACAGAGAATTATGATAATTTCAATCTGCTTCCGTCCAATAAACACTTAGCGGAGCTTTTGAAAAAAATGAAACTTGACAAAGTTATTCGACAAGATGAAGAAAGCAATAGAATATTTCAAAACTTGTCAAGTGGTCAACAAAAGCGACTTGCATTGATATATTCAGTATTAGAAGATAAAGAAGTTTTTATTTTTGATGAGTGGGCTGCAGAGCAAGATCCGGAATTTCGAAAATATTTTTATGAAAACATAATTCCTGACTTAAAAAGTAAGGGTAAAACTGTAATTGCTATCACTCACGATGATGCATACTATCAGTACTGCGATCGATTAATGAAATTTAATTATGGGGAAATGTTAGTGCAAGACCAATTGGTCTGAGAGTTTATGGATCATTTATAAACACTGTTTAATTTAAGAATTTTATTTTCCAAGATCTATTTTAATAAAATAAGCAAGAATAATTTACTATGGAGTTACTTAAAAAGTATCATTTATCTGAATGTGCAAAAATTATTTCACCTTCATTACCAGGTGAAAAGTCGAAAGTATTGTTGAAATTACAAAGTGAAATAGAAGGAAGTGTCGTTTCATATCCTAAAAATATGCCAATTGCAATAAAAAGAGCAAAAGGAAGCATTATAGAAGATGTAGATGGTAACCATTTTATTGATTTTTTTGGAGGATGCGGAGTTTTGAATGTGGGGCATGGTAATGAGTATGTATTAGATTATGTTAAGGAGCAACAAGCAGAATTGATTCATGCATTAGATTTTCCAACAGAAAATAAGCTTACTTTAATTCAGCTAATATTAAAAAATTTACCAGCAGAAATTCAGGACGAATATAAGGTGAGTTTTGGTGGTCCTACTGGATCAGATGCCATAGAAGCTGCCATAAAACTTGCAAAAATTAAGACAGGACGTGATGGAATTATAGCTTTTACAGGAGGTTATCATGGTATGAGTTCAGGAGCTTTGGCAGTAACTTCCGATACTTTTTTTCGTAATAAATTAACATCTCTTATTCCAAATGTAAGTTTTGTACCCTACAGTTATTGCTATCGTTGTCCTTTTAATAAAAATTCTAATAGCTGCGATTTTGAATGTGTAAGTCACTTCGAGTGGATATTGGATACAGCACATTCTGGAATTGTAACTCCGGCGGCTATCATATTAGAACCACTACAAGGAGAAGGAGGTAATATTGTACCTAAAGATGGATACTTAGAGCGTATTGTAGAAGTAGCTCATAAACATGGTGTTATTGTGATTTTTGATGAAGTCCAAAGTGGTTTTTTCAGAACAGGAAAATTTTTAGAATTCATGAATACAAATGCTGTACCTGATATTATAACATTTTCTAAGGGTTTTGGAGGTATAGGTTTTCCAATTTCCGGATTAATATATAAAAAAAGTATAGAAGCCTGGAAGGCGGCAGATCATATAGGTACTTTTAGAGGTAACCAGGTGAGTATTGCAGCAGCAAGAGGAGCTTTTGATTTTATTGAAGAATATAATATAGAAAAATATGCCCAGTCAATAGGGGGCTATTTAATAGAAAAATTAAGGACATTAGAAACCGAAAATCCGTTCATAGGAGATGTAAGAGGAAAGGGAATGATGATAGGAATCGAATTTGTAAAAGATAAAACTACTAAAGAACCTTTTCCGGAATATCTTAAAAAACTTAGGGAAGAATGCTTTCAGCGAGGACTATTATTTGAAGTAGGTGGCCATTATAAAAATGTAATGAGATTGATTCCTCCTTTGATCACAACTCAGAATATTGTTGATGCAGCAATTGAAATTATCAAACAATCCATAATAGTTTGTATGGAAGAATATTTGGAACCAGCTCTAGAAAAAAATAAAATCATATAATAATGCCACTAATAAAATCGACTATTCCAGAAGATATAACTTCGAAAGAAACCTTAGTTAAAGTTTTAAGCAATCATATTAGCCAAACTCCAAATAAGGTTATTTATAGATTTTTAGAAAATGGAGAAGAAGAAAGTGATTGCAGGACCTTTCAGGATTTATATGATAACGCAAAACGTATTGCATCACATATATTAGAACATGCAAAACCTGGAGATCGTGTTTTACTCTTATATCCATCAGGATTAGATTTTATTGACGCTTTTTTAGGCTGTTTCCTGGCAGGTGTAATTGCAGTTCCAGCTTTTCCACCACAGGGAAAACGAAGAATAGGCAGATTAGAAAATATTGTAGCGGATTGTAAAGCTACTCTTATTTTGACTATTGAGAGTATATATACTAAGAGTAGTGGCTGGTTTGATACTGAAATTTTTGAAAATGTAAAATGGTTGCAAACCAATGTGTTAGTTGACTCTTTAGATAAAGATTTTCCTGTTGTATTACCAACGGATACTGCATTTCTTCAGTACACTTCCGGGTCAACAGGTGATCCAAAAGGTGTTATGGTCACGCATTCTAATATTGTACATAACAATAAATTGATGAAAAATTGTTTTCATCAGAATACTGAAAGTATAGGAGTTAGTTGGTTACCTATTTACCATGATATGGGACTAATAGGAAATATACTTCAAGCTTTATATGTAGGGTTTGAAATGATTGTCATGCCACCAACCGCTTTTATACAAAAACCTAGCCGATGGTTAAAAGTTATTTCAGATTATAAAGGTACTTTTAGTGGGGGACCTAATTTTTCATATGATTTATGTGCTAATCAAATTAAAGAAGAGGATTTAAAAGGATTGGATTTAAGCAGTTGGCAAGTAGCCTATAATGGATCTGAACCAATTAGACCAGAAACCGTAAATAATTTTACTACCCGTTTCAGTTCTATTGGATTTGATGAAACGTATTTAATTCCATGTTATGGAATGGCAGAAACGACCCTTATAGTTAGCTGCTCTAATTTTAATTCAATACCCAAAGCCTTATTATTAGATAAAGAAAATTTTCATTCAGGAGAAGTAAAACTTTTCAATAAAGAAGATAAAACATCTAATACTATTGAATTTATAGGTAACGGACCAGTTTTAGAAGAGTTAGAAATTAAGATTGTAAATCCTGATACTAAAATGGTATGTCAGGAAAATGGAATAGGTGAAATTTGGATTAGTGGAGCCAGTGTTGCTAAAGGTTATTGGCAAAGAGAAGAATTAACTAAAGAAGTTTTTCAGGCACGAATTCAAAATTCAGATGCAAACTCAGAAGAAGACAAAGAGGAGTATTTGCGTACAGGTGACATGGGGTTTATAAATGAGAAACAACTTTATATAACAGGTCGTCTAAAAGAGCTCATGATCATTAATGGAGTGAATCATTTTCCACAAGATATAGAACGTGTTGTACAACAATCACATATTGATTTGCAAAATAATGCAGGAGTAGCTTTTTGCACTGAGTCAAAAGGAAAAGAACAATTGGTTATTGTTCAGGAAATTAAAAGAACTTCAATGAAGGGATATGATTTTAATTTCATTGTAAAAAGTATAATTGATAGTGTATTTGAGCAACATGAATTGTCTGTATATGCAATTGTATTGGTAGAACCGGGAAAAGTAGAAAAAACTTCCAGCGGGAAAATTAAACGATTAGCCACTAAAATTTTATATGAGTCTAATACTATTGAAGGAGTAATGGATCAATGGGTGCAAGGTCAAAATATAAATAATTCTAATGAAAATCTACAAGAAAATAAAATAGTAAAAACAACAATTTTATCCAATGATTTAGAAAAGTTTTTGCAAGAAGCTGTAGCAGCAGAACTAAACATAAGCATATCAAAAGTTAATACGCATACTTCGTTTTCAGAATTAGGTATGAGTTCTATACAAAGTATAAGACTCACAGGGAAATTGTCTGACTTTTTAGGAATAGAAATAACACCAACAATTGTTTACAGTTATTCGAACATAAAGGATCTGGCGGCATATTTATTATCTAATGAAGATATTGAATTACCTTCAAATGTTGAAGATGCAAAAATATTGAATTCAGAACCAATCGCAGTTATTGGTATGTCTTGTCGTTTTCCAGGCGCGCAAGATCTGGAAACATTTTTAGAAAATTTAAAATCGGGAATAGACTCCATTACAGAAGTGCCAAAGAGCCGATGGGAAATAGATGATTTCTTCAGCAATAAAGAAGAAATTGACGGGTATCAAATGAATACACGCTGGGGAGGTTTTATAGATGCTATAGATGAATTTGACGCTTCTTTTTTTGAGATATCTCCTCGAGAAGCTAAATTAATGGATCCGCAACAACGCATTTTATTAGAATTGACACATGAATTATTAGAAAGATCAGGATATACAGCAAAAGAACTCAAAGGTTCAATGACGGGAGTATACATTGGTATTCTTCAAAATGAATATGCGTCTCTACTCAAAAACTATCCTAAAGATATGTATTCGGGAACTGGATCAGCACTGAGTATAGCTTCAAATCGATTATCTTATTATTTCGATTTTAAAGGTCCTAGTATGTCTGTTGACACAGCCTGTTCGTCTTCATTAGTAAGTGTACACTTGGCTATAAAGGATATTCGCAGTGGAGAATCTACTATGGCTATCGCGGGAGGAGTAAATCTTATACTAACGCCAGAATCTACAGTAGCGTTATCACAGTCTAGCATGATGGCGGCAGATGGCAGATGTAAGACTTTTGACGATTCTGCGAATGGATATGTCAGAAGTGAAGGTGCCGGACTAATATTATTAAAACCACTATCAAAAGCGATAAAAGATGGAGACAATATTATAGGGGTAATTAAAGGATCTGCTGTTAATCAAGACGGCAGAAGTAATGGATTAACCGCTCCAAATGGATTAGCTCAGCAAGAGGTAATACACGCTGCGCTAAAATCTGCAGGATTACAACCAAAAGATGTTGATTACATAGAATCGCATGGTACGGGAACATCTCTGGGAGATCCAATAGAGATTAATGCTCTGGATGCAGTATTTAAAAAAGACAGAAACTCAGACAGTCCTTTGATAATAGGATCTGTCAAAGCTAATATAGGTCACCTGGAAGCTGCTGCCGGAATTGCGGGCTTAATTAAGACACTTTTATGTCTGGAGCATTCTATAATTCCAAAACAACTGCACTATAATAAACCTAATAGATATATCAATTGGGAAAAATTAAACGTATTAATTCCTAATGATTTGCTAAGTTGGAATCAGAAAAAGAATAGCATACGCAGGGCAGGAGTAAGTTCTTTTGGGTTTGGAGGAACAAACGCGCATATAGTTCTTGAAGAAGCTCCTGTATATCATACAAAAAAACAAAACGATACTATTTCTTCTCAAGAAACAGTACTAACTACAATATCTGCAAAAGGAGAAAAAGCACTAAAAGACCAAATTGCTGCGGTAATTGATTACATAGAGAATAATCCGGAAGTAAAAATTAGCGATTTATCTTATACATTATCAGTGCATAGAGATCACTTTGAAAATAGGTTAGGAATAATTTCTGAAAATAAAGAAGAATTACTTCAAAAATTAAATCAGGCAAATAACTCATTTCAGAAAACCAAATCATTAAAAACCGCTTTTTTATTTACGGGACAAGGTGCTCAATATCTAGGAATGGGACGAGAGTTATATGATACCGAGCCAGTTTTTAAGAAAGCTTTGGATACATGTACAGAGTTATTAAAAGCTCATTTAGATGAAAATTTAATTACTGTTTTATTTGCAGAGGAAGGAAGTGAAAAAGCCAAATTTATAGATCAAACCCAATACACACAACCTGCACTATTTGCCATAGAATATTCACTATATCAGCTTTGGGAACACTGGGGAATTAAGCCTGATGTACTAATAGGACATAGCATAGGAGAACTGGTAGCGGCATGTGTGGCAGGCGTATTTTCTTTAGAAGATGGTCTTAAATTGGTAGCATCCAGAGGGCGTCTTATGCAAGGAATAACACTTGAAGGAGAGATGATCTCAGTGCAGTCGAGTGAAGAAGCTATTTCTGAAGTATTGAAGCACTATAAAGAAAAAGTTACCATTGCAGCAATTAATACTCCTGATCAAATAGTATTATCAGGAGAGAAAGAAGCCATAGAGACTATCACGAGTACATTATCTTTAAAAGCTATTAAGTGGAAAAAAATAAGAGTTTCCCATGCTTTTCATTCTCCAATGATGAAGCCTATACTTTCCAAATTTAAAGCAATTGCGGATACTATTCACTTTCAATCTCCCAAATGTATAGTAATTAGTAATCTAACAGGAGCTGTCGCAGGTAAAGAAATAAGTACCTCACAGTATTGGGTAGATCATATTACTGCCCCTGTGGATTTTTTAAAGGGTATGAGATCGTTAGAGAGCTTAGAAGTTGATGCGTATGTAGAAATAGGACCAGATCCTGTTTTAATCAATATGGGAAGTCAATGTATATCTGATGAGAGAGCTGATAAAACAATGTGGTTAGCTTCTTTTAGAAAAGGTAAAAATGAGAACCTGCAATTATTAGAAAGTCTAAATGAATGGTATAAAGAAGGAGGAGATGTACAATGGAAATCATTTTATTCTAATAAAGATGGTGTAAAAGTAAATGCTCCAATTTATAAATTCCAACGAAAAAGATTTTGGATAGAAGAAGAACCAATTACTATTTCAAAAGAATCAAATACAATCTCTAGTACTAATAATAAAGATTTTTCAGAAACCATGGTTTTTAAAGATATAGAGAGTTTTTTAAAGAATACAATTTCAGCTACGCTACAGATGAAAATTGAAGAAATAGAGCTGCATAGACCATTGTTGAATTATGGTGCAGATTCATTTTCTTTGATGGAAATCATAAATAAGATACGTAAAGAATACAACGTAAAACTTCCAATCCGAAAGATGTTTGAAGATTTAACGAATTTGGATGCAATTATAAAATACATTATTCAGGAAACAGGGCAAACAGAAGTCGTATCTAATAATCATGTAGTGGTTAATAAGACATTTGACACGAATACTTCTTGTAGTTTTTCGGCAAGTTCAAATGGTGAGATTGGTACTGGAAGACATTCAGATAATGGAGAAGAAACAATAAATAAATCGACTGCTGAATATATTAAAACACCGGTAAAAGAAGTAATTAACAATACCGCAATTGATATTACAGAGTTTACTATAATAAGAGAACAATTTGCTGAGCAGAATCGTATACTGTCACAACAAAATCAGATAATTTCTGAGTTTTTAAACACCTCCAGGACATCACAAAATACTGATAAACATACAACGGGAGAAGGATTCGCTGAGGTTTCTAAAACTACGAACATATTTGATATCGTAAAAAAAAAAATAACAACTAAAGAAAAAGTTAGCCTGCCAGGATCATTTGGCAGTAAAAGCTTTTATTTTCAAAAATTACCAAAAAACCAAGAAGAACAATTACCGCAATTAATAGAGAGTTATACCGCTAAAACCCAAAAATCAAAGTCTTTTGCTATTGAAAACAAAGCTGTTTTAGCGGATTATCGCTCTGCTTATAAGTTCAACATTGCTACAAAAGAAATGGTTTACCCAATAGTGAGTGAACATGCATTTGGTTCTCATTTTACAGATATTGATGGAAATAAGTACATTGATATAGTGATGGGATTTGGATCCTGTATTTTTGGTCATCAACCAGAATTTATTTCTAAGGCAATTCTTGAACAGCATAGTCAGGGTATGATTATTGGCCCTATGAATAAGTTGTCTGGAGATATTGCAAGATTAGTCTCCAAATTAACTGGTGCTGAGCGAGTTTGCCTAACCAATACAGGCACAGAAGCTGTTTCTTTTGCTTTAAGAATAGCAAGAGCTGTTACAAAAAAGAATAAAATCATCGTTTTTTCGGCCTCTTTTCACGGACATGGAGAAATAACACTTGGAGTTCAAGGTGATCAGGAAAATGTTGTAGAATCTTTATCGGCTGGGATAACAGCAAATATGGTTAAAGATTTAATTATCCTTAATTATTCTGATGACGATATTTTAGAACAAATACGCGCACACAAAGACGATCTTGCGGGGATATTAGTAGAGCCTGTACGAAGTAGGTTTCCTGATTTTCAGCCAAAAGAATTATTACATCAGCTTAGTGAATTAACTAAAGAATTAGATATTCCTTTCATATTTGATGAAATGGTGACTGGTTTTAGAATCATGCCCGGAGGAGCTCAGGAGTATTTCGATATCAAAGCTGACATTGTAATTTATGGTAAAATAGCCGGAGGAGGAATGCCAATTGGAATTGTTGCCGGTTCACCAAAATATCTGGATGCTGTAGATGGAGGTCATTGGCAGTTTGGAGATGAATCTTATCCTGAGGTAGACAAAACATTTACTGCAGGTACCTTTACACGACATCCATTAACTATGGCAGCGTCAAAAGCGGTGCTTACCCGTATTGATGAAATTGGTAAAGAAGCATATCTGGAACTCAATAACAGAACGGCTTCTTTAATGAACCGATTGAACAGTTATTTCGAAAAGGAATCACTACCCATAATGATGGTATATTTTGGATCTCTATTTTCATTTAGATACAAAGCTAATTTCGAATTATTAGCTTTCCATTTGGTTCAAAGAGGAATATATGTATGGGAATCTAATAATCTTTTTCTCTCATTTGCACACTCTGATGAAGATATAGAAGAATTATACAAAGGAATTACAGAATGTGCTAAACTGGTTTATACTTCTTCTGATATTTCTCAAGAAAAAAATTTGTCCCTGGAGGCTACTGGTTATAATGTGCAGGAATCAAATATTTCTAAGGTTAATTTGACTTTAACACAACAGAAGTTTAATCTTCTTCATCAGATTGACCCGGAAAGATCTTTAGCATATACGCAATCTTTCAGTTTACAGATGAAAGGTAAAATTTATGCATCATTGCTGAAAATGGCAATACATAATTTAATAGATAATCACAGTATTTTAAGAACTCGGGTATCAGAAGATGGAGAGCATTTAATTTTTGATCCATCTATTACTTTACCAATAGAAGAAATAGATCTTTCAAAGGATGAATTAGATCAACAAGAAGAGGCTTATAAAGCTTTAGTTGATGAAAACATGCGTACTGCATTCTCATTTACCAACGGGCCTTTTGTACGGTTACAGCTAATAAAGTTTTCTCCAGAGGAGAGTACTTTAATTGTGACGATGCATCATATAATAGCAGATGGATGGTCTTGTGCTTTATTTATTCAAGGTGTTGTAGATAACTACAATTCGTTATTTCAAGGAAAAAAACTTGATTTAGTGCAAGCTGTTGGTTTTTATGAATATACAAAATGGTTGGAAAATAACCTGAACAATGATGATTGGAAGGTTCATGAAGACTATTTTATAAATAAATTTTCTAAAAAATCTTTTTATATAACACTTCCATTTGATAACAGTTTATCAAAATATGGAAATGCAAGTAATTCAGTTTCTTTACGTATTCCTAAAGAAAATATTCTGAGGTACAGAAAATGGAGCAGTCAGCAAAACCTAACACTCTTCATGACATTTTTGTCTGCATTCGAACTCTTAGTATGTAAAATATGTGAGAAAGATGAGGTTATTATTGGTATACCTGCGGGTGGCCGTACCATGCCGGATATAGAAGAAGCAATTGGAGATTTCTCTCATTTTATGCCATTTTTAATATCTCATAATTCCAAAGATTCTTTAATAGAATATGTAAAGGATCTAAAAAACAGAATATATGAAGCCTATGAGCATCAAGAATATCCGTATGCTAATTTTATGGAATTACTCCAAAAAGAAACGGATATAAAGTATGATAATTGGGTAAATGTTATTTTTAATTTTGATGTTAGTGCTTCCAATACTGATATGGAAAGTGTAGACTTACATATAATACATAATAAACCAGTTTACAGCGATTTTGACTTAATGTTTAATGCCATTGAGGAATCTGGAGATTTAGTTCTTTCTCTGGACTACAGAGAATCTTTTCTAAGTAATGAACTGGCAGAAGATATTTTAGATTGTTATCAATTTATCTTAAATCAAATCATTGAAAGCGATGGCGATGGAGGCAGTATAGAGGATATACAATTGTTATCTAAAGGTAAACAAGAACAACAACTACAGTATTTTAATGATACAGAAGTATCGTATCCAAAAGATAAAACGATAGTTGATTTATTTGAAGAACAGGTATTGCAAATGCCTAATAGCATAGCAGTTGTTTTTGGAAATGAGGAATTAACTTATAAAGAATTAGATGAAAAATCAAATCAAGTAGCACATTATTTGATCCATAAAGGACTAAAATCAGAAGATTTAGTTGGTATATGTGTCGATCGCTCTTTTGATATGATTATAGGGGTGTTTGGCGTTTTGAAAGCAGGCGGAACTTACGTTCCTATAGATGCTGAGTATCCTGAAGATCGCATTCATTACATAATTGAAGACAGTAATGCCGTTTTTTTCATAACAGATCATGCGCATGAGTTTTTAGTTGCCGAAAACAAGAAAATACAAATTATTACAATAGATGACAATTGGAAGTCAATAGGAGAACAACCATTAAGTAAGGTTGATTCTATTGTCAAAGCAGATCAGTCTGTTTATGTAATTTATACATCAGGTTCTACAGGCAGACCCAAAGGAGTTGTCATTAATCATACGAGCTTATTGAATATGGCTTTGTGTTGGGAGTCATCTTATACTTTGGATAGTAATACTTGCTTATTGCAAATGGCAAGTTTTTCTTTTGACGTGTTTTCAGGGGATTTATGCCGAAGTTTATTATTTGGAGGCAGAATGATACTCTGTCCTTCAGATGCCAGGTTGGATCCAGCCAGACTTTATGATCTTATTTTAGAAAAAGGTGTTACTATATTAGAAGGTACACCAGGTTTAGTGATTCCATTGATGGATTACATCTACGAGCAAAAGTTAGATTACGCTTGGATGAAGTTGTTAATTTTAGGATCTGACGTATGCAGTATTAATGACTTTAAAAGAGTGTATACCAGATTTGGTCACGCTATGCGAATCATTAACAGTTACGGAACCACAGAAACAACCATAGATAGTTCTTATTTTGAAACGGATAATGTTAAGAGTTTTGATGGTTTAATTAATGTGCCGATTGGTAAACCTTTATGGAACAATAGTTTTTATATACTCAACACTTCTGAATCATTAGTACCTATAGGAGTAATTGGTGAATTATGTATTGGCGGAGCGGGAGTAGCCAGAGGTTATTTAAATAAGGAAGAATTAACCAGAGAAAAGTTTGTAGCGAATCCTTTTAAAGAAGGAGATCGAATGTATAAGACTGGCGATTTAGCCCGTTGGTTACCTGATGGGAATTTGGAATTTATAGGCAGAAAAGATGATCAGGTTAAGATTCGTGGATATCGTATAGAATTAGGTGAGATTGAGAACGCATTATCAGTACTACCTGGAATTACCCAATGCTGTGTATTAGCAAGAGAAGATGTAAATGGTACAAAACGTTTAGTAGGTTATGTGGTATTAGAAGGCGAATTAGATAAAGAGCGTCTTCAAAATCAATTAAAACTAAGCTTACCTGAATATATGATTCCTATGATCTGGATTGCATTAGATGTAATGCCATTAACCAGTAATGGAAAATTAGATAAAAAGGGATTGGCAGATCCTGATAGCTCAGAGTTATCAAGTAAAGAATATGTTGGACCAACTACAGATTTAGAATTACAACTCGTTAACATATGGCAGGAGTTATTGGGTGTTGAAAAAGTCGGCATCCATGATAATTTCTTTGAACTGGGAGGTCATAGTTTATTGGCAACACGTTTAGTTTCTATGATCCGTAAGGAGCTGATGATAGAGGTTTCTATTCGAGAAGTCTTTATACATACTACGGTTTCTAAATTGGGAACTTATGTGTCCGCTCAATCCGAAGGCATTTTATTACCTACGATTGTCGTACAGGATCGTCCTACTCGTATTCCTTTATCCTTCAGCCAGGAGCGATTATGGTTTTTGGATAAGTTGCAAGGCAGTGCAGATTATCATATACCTGTAGTTCTTCGTTTAGAAGGATCTTTAGATGTATCGATATTAGAACAAACATTACAACAAATTATTTCTCGTCATGAGGTATTGCGAACTGTACTTCTTTCAGAAGATGGAATCGGTTATCAAGAGATTGTCAGTGCAGAAGAATGGTCATTGGATAAAGAAATTGTATCAGATGAATTATTATTAGAAAGTAATATAGCGGACTATCTGAAGAAACCTTTTGATTTATCTAAGGATTACAAGCTAAGAAGTTGCTTATATGATTTGGGTAACGGAAAATATGTATTAGCCAGTGTATTCCACCATATTGCCAGTGATGGTTGGTCTGGAGGTGTTTTAGTAAACGAATTTATGAAGTTGTATAATACGCTTCAGTTAGATCGAACAGCAACTCTTCCAAAATTAAGTTTGCAATATGCAGACTATGCCATTTGGCAACGAAAATATATAGTTGATACTGTTTTAGAAGAACAATTATCGTATTGGGAAGAGAAGCTACAAGATGTTAGTACTTTATCATTGCCAACTGATTATGCACGTCCTTCAGTACATAGTACAAATGGAGCTTGTATTTCTTTTGTATTAGATAAAACGTTAACCGCATCCTTGGATTCCTTATGCCGATCAGAAGGTGTTACGCTGTTTATGTTTTTATTATCAGCCTTCAAGGTTTTGTTGTCCCGTTATAGCGGACAGTCTGATATTTGCGTGGGAACACCTATTGCAAATCGTACGCAATTGGAGTTAGAAGATATGATTGGCTTTTTTGTCAACACTATTGCTCTTCGAAGTGATTTGAGTGGAAACCCAAGTTTCATCGATTTATTGGCAATGGTAAAACAGACGACCTTAGAAGGATATGACTATCAATTAGCTCCTTTTGAAAAGGTAGTAGATCGTGTGGTTACTACTCGTGATATGGCTATGAGCCCTTTGTTTCAAGTACTTTTTGTATTACAGAATACGCCTGATGCATCTCGAGAATTAAACTTAGAAGATATTACGATTTCGAATTATAATTTTGATACCATTACCTCTCAATTTGATTTGATGTTAAATGTATTTGAGGATAATAATGCTATTTCATTGGAGATGTCATATTGCACAGCCTTATTTGATAAAGCAACAATAGACCGAATGCTGCTGCATTATCAGGAATTGCTGGTTAGTATTGTGAGTAATATCACGCAGCCTATAGGTAGTTTATCCATGATTTCTACACAGGAAGAATATAAATTATTAAATACTTTTAATGATACTATCCTTGCCTATCCAAAAGATAAAACGATAATTGATTTATTTAAAGAACAGGTAGCAAAGGCTCCGGAAGCTGTAGCAGTAGTTTATCAGGGAGAAGAATTAAGTTATAAAGATTTAGATGAAAGGTCGAATCAATTAGTTCATTATTTGAAATCGACTGGTGTGGTTAAGGATTCTCGAATAGGGATATTATTTAATAGAGGTTTTGATATGATCATTAGTATATTAGGTATTCTGAAGTCAGAATGTACTTATGTTCCTTTAGATCCTTTATTACCATCTAATCGCCTATCCTATATACTTGAAGATTCAAGTGTTAATTACCTGCTTTATAGCGAAGAATCTTTACTTTCAGATTTAGCAGTTTCGGAATATACCCTTTTAAATATTGCGGAATCTTATCATTATGAAACTTCAGCAAGCTTACACAAAAGAGAACTTGATTCGGTTGCCTATGTAATGTATACTTCAGGGACATCAGGGGCTCCTAAAGGAATCCTTATTAGTGAGGAGAATATAATTACTTTAATTAATGATCCATCTGATAAAATCTCAATAAAAGCTTCAGATCGAGTGCTTCAATGGTCTAATTACGCATTTGATGGTTCAACATATGAGATTTTTGGAAGTCTTTTAAACGGAGCTTCCCTTTATTTAATAGATAATTTAACAGCTTCAGATGCAGGCGCTTTATCTCAAGTTATAAATAAACATGAGTTGAGTATTGTTTTTATCACAACTGCATTGTTTAATTCTTTAGCTGAATATGATCTGTCTTTATTATCCAGCTTGAGACTCTTATTATTTGGAGGAGAAAAAGTTTCAGTACCACCTGTGCGAAAAATGTTAGCTGCATTAGGGCACAATAAGATACTTCATGTATATGGTCCTACGGAGACAACAGTCTACGCTACTTGTTATGTGGTTTCTGATATACCAGATAATGCAGACACTCTACCAATTGGTAAACCACTTACTAATACAAGTCTTTATGTTTTAAATTCTAATCAGGAATTAGTACCTATTGGAGTTATTGGTGAGTTAGTTATTGGAGGAACAGGAGTTGCCAAAGGTTATCTAAACCAAGTAGAGTTAACTAATGAAAAGTTTATAACAAATCCTTTTATAAAAGGAGAAGTGATTTATAGAACAGGTGACTTAGCTCGTTGGTTACCTGATGGTAATATTGAGTTTGTTGGCAGAGGAGATGATCAGGTTAAGATTCGAGGATACCGCATTGAGTTGAGCGAGATTGAGAACGTCTTATTATCTTTAGATTTAATTATCCAATGTCGTGTATTAGTAAAAGAAGATGTAAGTGGAAACAAGCGTCTGGTGGGCTATGTAGTCTTGGAAGGTGTATTAGATAAAGAGAAAATAGAAGAACAATTAAAATCTGTTTTACCAGAATATATGGTTCCCCAATTATGGGTTGAATTAGATACAATACCACTTACATCTAACGGAAAGTTAGATAAAAAGGCCTTACCTGAATTTGATGGATCTCAATTATCTACACAAGAGTATGTTGCGCCACGTAATGAAACAGAAATCCAAATAGTAGCTATCTGGGAGTCCTTATTAGGAGTTACTAATATAGGAATACATGATAATTTCTTTGAATTGGGAGGGCATAGTTTATTGGTGGTTCAGTTGATATCCCGCCTGCAGGCATTAGATTTTTATATTTTAGTTAAAGATATTTTTGCAAATCCAACGATAGCTTCTATTAGTAATAAGTTATCTTCCATATCATTTATTTATACTGTTCCTGCTAATGGAATTTTAGCAACAAGCAACCATATCACGCCATCGATGGTGCCTTTACTTGATTTTGATCAGAGTGATTTAGATAAGATAGTTGCAATGGTTCCGGGTGGTGTTTCAAATATTGAAGACATCTATCCTTTATCTCCATTACAAGAAGGGATTTATTTTCATCATCTCATGAGCGATACTGCGCAGGGAGATCCTTATGTTCTTTCGAGTTTACTTTCATTTTCAGATTCGAACAAACGAACAGCGTTTATTGAGGCCTTACAATTTGTGGTGAACCGCCATGATATTTTACGTACTTCTTTTTTAAGTACTGGTTTACCTAATGCGGTACAGGTAGTGTTGAGAGAAGCTGTTTTATCAGTCGAATTAGTAGATAGTTCAAGTTTGGATAACTCCAAAGCTATTTTACCACAGTTAGAATTATTGGTAGCTTCAGGAACCCATTGGATGGATACTTCTAAAGCTCCTTTAATGGAATTAAAATTAGCTGATGATCCTGAGAACGAATCTTATTATCTAGTAGTCTATGATCACCATTTAATAATGGACCATGTTGGTTTAGAGAAAATCATAGAAGAGGTAACGTTGTATCTCGCAGGAGAAGCGGAAAATCTGCCGGTTCCTTTTTTATATAGGGATTTCATTGGACATACATTACATACACAATCAGTCAACGATGGAGAGTCTTATTTTAGATCAGTATTGGGAGTAATTAATGAACCTACATACCCGTTTAATTTATCAAATATCTTAGGAAACGGTACAAAAATTGAAGAGTCTACTGTTATTCTTTCTAGAGATTTAAGTACCCTATTGCGTACTGTTTGCGTGAATTTAAGTATGAGTCCTGCAGTATTGTTTCATGCAGCTTTCGGATTGGTAGTAGCAAGATGCAGTAATAAAGAACATGCGCTCTTTGGATCCTTATTTTCCGGGCGTTTACAAGGTTCTTTAGGCGCAGCTGATTCTTTAGGCTTGTTTATAAATACACTACCAGTTGCTTTGGAATTAAAAGGCAGCGTTAGGGAGTATTTAGATGAGGTTAAATTAAGATTAGGAGAACTATTATCTTATGAACAAACTCCTTTGTCTCACATCCATGATTGGAGCGGTATCTCCAATCAAATGGCTCTTTTTAGTGCTTTATTAAATTATCGTCATTCTCCATCATCTTTAGTAGAAGAGAATAATACTAAAAATTTAGGGATAACGGTAATTGGAGAGTATGAACGCAATAACTATCCTTTTAATTTTAATGTAGATGATTTTGGTATTGATTTTGGATTAACTGTACTTGTGGATGCAAGTATTGGAGCAGATCGTATACTTGAATTCATTGAGCAATCATTAATTCAGCTCATAGATAGTGTAACTCTTGAAAAAGAAGTAAGCGTAAATACGTTGAGTATTCTATCTAATAAAGAATTACATCAATTATTATATGAATTTAATGATACGGCAAAAAACTATCCAAAAGAAAAGACCGTAGTAGATTTATTTGCAGAACAGGTAAAAAAGACCCCAAATGCTATCGCAGTTGTTTATGGAAATGAAGAATTAAGTTATAAAGAATTAGATGAGAAATCGACTTATCTGGCGCTTTATTTACAGAAGCATTATGATTTG